>Ga0209063_1000109_pt1 | contig 92200 bp, 86 predicted proteins | sample KloWWTmeKNB19Kit_FD_187177 | JGI IMG/M metagenome (GOLD analysis project Ga0209063, IMG submission 187177) | Active sludge microbial communities from Klosterneuburg, Austria, studying microevolution and ecology of nitrifiers - Klosterneuburg... | ecosystem: Engineered > WWTP > Aerobic digester >... | reverse complement strand
TTTTTGAATAGGTGAGTTGGAACGAATGCCATACTTGTCTAAAATTTCACGTTTGGTTAAATCCGTTTCGAGATACTCGGTGATGATTTTGATTTTAAACTCATCGCTGAAAACCGTAGGTGGATGCGGTCGTTTTTTGATGTCTGTCTTTTTCATTTTACACTGTTTTTAGTGTAAACCTATTTCAGGACGAGACATGAAAAACTACTGTTGAATTTTGCACTTCAGCCCGCCTGACGCAAAACCCTTGTTAGCACCAGTTTTTTTATGTTGTCTTGTAAATATACCATCCGTTTCCAATTTCTCTTATCATAATTATTCTACTTGGGTTCATTTCGGGTAAATCTTTTTTGTCTTTTATATAAAAATATCCAACAGAGTTATCAAGCATACCTCCAATTAAAAAATTAATGCAATTCCCTAATTCGTAACCGTCTGTCGAAACTGAGGAAATGAAAAGTTTATTATAGTCAGTTTTAAAGTTTTCAATTAGTTTTAAACTTCTTTCTTCATTTACTTTTTCTTTGTCAAGTTGAGCTAAAGCAAGGTTTTTGAGACGGTCAAATTCTACTTGATTTGTCAGAAAATGTTGTATAATGTTTTCATCAAGTTCAAGTGTTAGTTTTACATTTCCTAATTGAAAATTGTAATCTTCTCTTGATTTAAACATTTCAAAGTCGCCATTTTTATTCTTTTTTGATTTTTCAATCATTTCGTCCACTTGTTGTGGTGTCATTTTTTCAAGTTCAATTTTTATCTGCTCAATCATTCCTGTCATTGCTAATGCTCTGAATGCAGTCATTTTCCAAGAGGAGTCTTTCTCAAAGTGTAAATAAGTGTCAAAACCTTTTCCCAATGAGTCTAAAATAGTCATTCCAACAACTGCTGTTTTGTCTGTTTGTCCGAGTAGCATAAATTTTGTAATTGAACCGTTTTGTAAATCTTTTCCGTTTGGTTTGCCTTCATATTCGCCTGCAACATAATTTTCGATGTTAGGTAAAGTCTCTTTCGAAAATATTTTTTTTGCTAAATCTAATGGTTCGTAAGTCTGTCCATAAACTGTTGTAAATGTCAGAAGTAATGTCGTGAATATTGTCGTTATACGAGTCTTCATAAAATTGGTGCTAACGGTTTGGCGCTTGGCGCAGTGGCGGATTTCGGAGCTCTTCACTGTCAATACACCACAAATGTTGATGCGAGGTAGAATGTTCAATTAACCACTTCACCCGCCATTGAGCCAAACGCCTGTTACCAGCTGGCGTTCTTGTCCACCGTGTCTGTAAACCATTGTCGTTGTTGAGTTTCACTGTCTTTTTCTGTGTCGTGTCGGTCTGTGAGGTTGGGTATTTTTTATTTTCAGAAGGGGAGTAAATTTTTTTTAATTCAATTTTGTCTGCGAGGGAGAGGTGGAAGCTCTTTTGCAAGCTTTGGTCTGTGCTTGGGCTTGTGCGGCTTGCAAATGTGCTTACACCTGTGCGTTGGCTTGTTCTCATAATGACATTTTTACTCCGTTTCTTTTTAACCAATCTTCATGTTCACGGTAATTGGGCATTTTCTTGTCCAGTTCATTCCAAAATTCAGGTGAGTGATTTGGATGTTTTAAATGAACCATTTCATGAGTAATGATATAGTCAAGAACCGAAACAGGTGCCAATATACATTTCCAGTGAAAATTCAGTCCGTTTTTAGGTGTCCATGATGCCCAACGGTTTTGCAGTTCCAAAACTTTTATTGCTGTTGGTTTAGTCTGAAACTTTTCTTCTATAAGTTTAAGTCGTTCCTGAATTTTATTTAGTCCTTTTGCCCGATAAAAGTCCTTAAAAACCTTTTCCGCTTTTGGTAAATACTTTTTGTCAAGATGAAAAAAGCCACCAGATATTTTCAATGGCACATCTTGATTCTCGGTTAGTTGTAATCGGTAGTTTCTGCCCAAATAAAGGAATGATTGCCCAACAACATATTCACGTTTTACTTTACCCTGATTAAGTTCTTTCCATTTAGCCAGTTTCTGAAATATTTGATACTCCTTTGCTTTTACTGCCGCTTCAATTTTGTCGTCACTCGCTGTAATGGGTGCAAGCACTTTTACCGAACCGTTTCGTTCAATGAAAATGCTTACCGTTTTTCTTCTTTCGGTTTTTTCTATGTCAATATGGATGTTGTCTAATTTCATCTTAATTCTGCTTCACGGTTTTTAGCCAACTTCAAAAGCTCTGTTGTCAATTCTGCTGCTTTTCCAGTCAATCCGTTAATTCGTGAATAATAAATTTCGTCTTCTATTCGACCTGAAATTAAACGCTGTTCTGCCGGTTTATTCCAGAAGTTATTTATCAGAGCTGTTTCTTTTAGAATGAGTATCAAAGTATGTGACAATTCTTTTGTTTTCTCAATCTCCTTTTCATCTTCGATAGGCAAAGCAGATTTCAGAATTTCATAAAATGGTGCTTCAACAACTGAAACGCCTTCGGTTTCCACTTTTCTTCCTTCAGCCATTTCTTCTCGCAAACCTTCAAGCTGCTTTACTATTTCTGCCCAATTCTCTTTGTATGAATTTAAAATTGTTTCAAGGCGGTCTTTGAAACGACTGTATAATGTTGGGTCTTTTTCAAGATTAACTTTGATGTGCCAACGAATAGCGTGTTCCATTTCAGATGCTTTCGATTTTGGCGTTTTGTTCAGATAATCAACTTTTGTCTTAAACTCATCTGAAAGAATAGAAACCTGTTGAACTTTTGTGTCAATGCCTAAAGAGTATAAATGCTTGTCAATTAGCTGGCGGACTTTCTGTGAAGCCCACTTCAAGTCCATTGTTTCGTCTTTATATCGGTCTTTAATTCTCCAAAGCAAGTAACCCAATCGTTTTGCTATTACCCAATATTCCCCACCTGCTTGTGTATTGAAAAGCAAATCCAAACTATCGAAAAAACTTTTTGAATAAGTCAGTAATTCGGCTCTGAATTTGATATTCTTGGCTTGTTCAATGCAACTTTCGGCAAACTCAAACTCTGCAGTAGGGTCTGTAAATTTCTGATTTAGGAAGTTTTCAATTTCGTTCAAGTTGTTCTCTGTGAACAAATTCAAAACCCTTTTATAGCGGGCTTCCAAAACAGGAATTTCTTTGTTGATGTCACGGAACACATTCAGGAAATGCTGTGCTTTTTCTTTGTCCTTGTCCGTATAAATTCCTAATGCTTGTTGCAAGTGTTTGGTGATGCCGATATAGTCCACAATAAGCCCAAAGGTTTTTCCCTTTTTAGTTCTGTTTACTCTTGTGATGGCTTGGAACAAATCATGCTCTTTCATGATTTTGTCCAGATACATTACTTGCTCAATCGGTGCATCAAAACCAGTCAACAAGCGGTCACAAACACACAAAATTCCAATGCCTGATTCAGGCTTTTTGTATTGACCACCTTCTTCTTGTGAATAATCAAAGTCTTTTTTGAAGCTGTTTACAGCGTCCCAATCTTTTGCTTCACTTCTTGCCTTGCTGATGTAACCCGGTTCATTATTTCCCATCCCTGAAACAACGGCAGCTACTTTTAAAAATTCCAGTTGCTTAATTCGCTCATCATCTCTTTCACCATCAGGCAATGCTTTCAATTGAGCAATTTTCTCTTTGATTGCAGTTTCCAGTTCATACTTGTAGCGAACGGCTGCCACAATGCTTGATGCCACTACTTGTGCTTTAAAGCCATTCACCAAAATATCGGTGTAATAATGTTCAACAATGTCTTTAGCTATTTCAGCAATACGGTCTTTGCTTTCGAGATAGGCAATGAACGAACCGTATCGTCTTTGAATTTCTTCTCTTTCTTCCTGAGGTCTTTTCTGAAACAGGTCTTCAAATTCGGCATCAAATAGTTCTTTATCGTCTATTTTATCGTTAGAAACTTTTCCGATATACTTTATTTCAACGGTGGCTCTATCTGCCACAGCTTTGTCAAATTTGTAGCTGTCAATCCACGGCTCTCCGTTTTCATCCAGTTTGCCACCAAATCGTTCATGGGTTTTGATTTCGTGTCGTTCGGTTAGTAAAGGAGTTCCTGTAAATCCAATTCGCACGGCTTGCGGAAAAGCGTTGAACAAATTATCGCCCATGTCTCCGCCTTGAGTTCGGTGTGCTTCATCTACCATTAGTAAAATGCGGTCGCTGTTGTTGATGGTTTCAAATTTTTCAAACTTTGGAACTACACCCGCATCAATCAGCGATTGTGCCGAAACATTGTTGTCTGCCAAAAACTTGTGAATCATCACCAGATTTAAGTTTCCGGTATCATCATCCAAAAGGTTCAAATCTGTTTTACTGTCAATGATGGACAATGATTCGTTTGCATATTTCAAGGTGTCTGCCAACTGTTCTTCCAAATCCACACGGTCAACAATTGAAATAATTTTCAGGTCTTTTAAATCATCACTGCTGCGGAGTTTTCGGATAAGAAAAACCATGGTTAAACTTTTTCCGCTCCCTTGTGTATGCCAAACCACACCACCTTTCTCTTTCGGGTTTGTTCCTTTACGGAGATTGCGGATGATTTTACCTACAGCTCGGTATTGATTGTAACGTGCCACAATTTTCACTTCCACACCTTTCTTGATTTCCATAAAAAGTGTATAGTGTTTCAGAATGTCCACCAAGATTTCTTTGTTGAGCATTCCGCAAATCATTACTTCCTGCCTTTCTTCATCAGGTGGGAAAGCAACCGTTTTGTATTCTTCGGGAAATATGTCCACCCAATTGTTGTAAAAATCAAAATCGGCACTGATGGTTCCCACACGGGCTTCATGTCCGTGGGTGATGATGCTAAACAAATTGTAGTGGAAAAGCCGTTCTTCGCCTTCTTTTACTCCGTAATCATCTTCTCTGGTATTGGCATATCGGGTAACTTGCAAAAATGCTTCGCTTAATGGTTCAGCCACATCAAAATCTTTTGCTTCTACCACTACCAAAGGCAAGCCGTTTAGGAATAAAACAATATCAGGAATAATGCCCTGGCGGCTTGCACCGGGAGTAAGCAAACGAAACTGATTGATGGCAATAAAACTGTTCTTTTCGTAATTTCTGAAATCCACCAAACGAACCGTTGGGTTTACTTCTCCTGTTATTTCATTTTTGTTTACCGTTGTGCCTTTAATCAATAAACGGTGTATTTCTTTATTGGCTTCATGCAAGGTTTTACCCGAAAAGCTTTGAATTTCAGTAAGCAATTCCTCTAGTTGCCTGTCAGTGAGCCATTCTCTACCGTCTGAAGTTTTGTTTATAGACTTTACGGTGTCTTTAAATATTTTGGGCAGCAACACCTGTTTAAAATGTTCTCTCAAACTTTTTGCAGGGTCTTGCGGAACGCCAATGCCTTGGTCTATCACTTGCCAACCTAACTGGCGTAACTTATCTAAAAACGGTTTTTCTACATTGATATATTCAGCCATATTAGTTCTCGCTTTGGGTTAATACTTCTTCAGCAACTTTCACCTGTTTTTTCCCACTTAGCAAATCTTCCATCAAACCCTTTTTAAGGCTTTGCATTTTCTGTAAGTAGGTTTGCTCGGTTTGGAGCTTGTTATCTATTGATTTTAATCGTTCTGCAATTTTCTGTTGTTCATCAAATGGTGGTTTTTTGAAAGTTGCTTTCTCGAAATCCGCTTTACCAATATTTCCTTGTGCTCCGGTATTTACTTTGTTAAAAATCTGTGTCAATAAATCTCCTGCTATTAGCAAGTAGTAAAGGAATTCTTTGTCAATGTCATTTTCCTTTATAATGGGTTCAAATCTTCCTACACGGTAGTTCTGCAATACTATTCCGTTCAATCCCTTTACCAAACAAGCCTTCCCAAGTGTCGCACCCGTTAATGCCATTAACACATCACCGTTTCTGATGATTTCATTTTGAAATTCATCTTCCCGCCCATAAGCCACAAAGGAGCAACTTGAAAGGTCAACATTTTCAGGTTTTACCTGACCAATTTTTACAACCGGTATTCCAAATTCTGTAAAGTCGTAATCTCTGAATTGATGTCCATGAATTAAATCAACTTCTTCTCCAAAAACCTTTTCATTCCATTCAACAGGTATCATCCCCAACTTACTTTCTTTATACAGCTCTGGTGCATCCTCATAGCGGGGGCGGAGTTTGTTGGTGTTTAGGTCAATGCCACGGGTAAACAAATCCTGCAACATGCCTTGCTTAATGGCTTTGTATTTGGCGATGGCGGCTTGGGTTTTTTCTATCACCGCATCGGCTGTGGATAGGATTTTGGCGATTTGCTGTTGTTCGGGGTAAGAAGGAATAAGAATTTTAATTTTGCTGAACTCAGAAATCCACCTTCTCTTGTGGTCAGCATTGGCTACGGAAATCTTTAATTTTTGAATGAATTCAAAAATTAATCTCAAGTCAATTACATTTTCTTCTTTCGGCTTGAGAAATTTCATTGCAGATGATTTTACTTTAAAGGGAAAATCAACAAACTTGCTGTCTGTAGTGAAATCATCAAAAATTATAACAGGCAGGTTGTTATAAACATTTTCAACTTCAGTTGTATAACCAAGTAAAAATGATTTTCCAGCAGTTAATACTGGAGTTCCTGCAATATCATTATAATCATCTGTTGTAACTGTATAATAGTATGGCTGTTCATATTGGAGAACATCACCCAATGAGACAATAGACCAACCATCGGGAACGACTGATGTATTTTTCATTATCTTACTCATATCCCAATTCTTGAAAAAAGATGTTTAGTAATTCTGTTTCCATTTCCCTCTCATCAAGAATTTTATTTAGTGTTGTTGAATATTTATCTCGAATTTTTTCTAACTCCAATAATAATTCCCTTTGGTGGGCTTGCAAGTAATCGTTTACGGTTTGTTGCAAGGTTCGCAGCCAGCGTTGCATGATGAGTTCTTTGGCTTCTTCGGGGGTAATGAGCAGGCGTGCCTGGTCAACCAATGCCTGTTTGCGGTCTTTTATTTCCTTAATTTTTCTTTTGCACACTTTTAGTTCTTCTTCCAGTTCGGTGTGCTTGGCTATTCGGTTTTCTTCCGTTTCTATCCGTGCATCCAAACGTTGCACTTCGGCAATAAGTTTTTCTGCTTCTTTGGTTAAAGTGGCAATTTCTTCTGCCAGTTCGGGCTGTTTTTTCAATGCCTTTTCGTTGGCTTTTAATCGTTTGAGCAGCAACTTATATTCCTTATCGGCTTCTTTGCGTTCGCCTTTCAGTTCTTTGATACTGTCTTTGTGTTCTTTCAGTTCCTTGCTTCGCCATACTTCATAATCTTCTTCGTTCCATACATCATCTTCCAGTTCGTTTACTTCATCAAATTTGGCTTGCAGTTCGTCACGCCTTGCTTCATTGTCCTTCAGTTCTTTCAGCACTTCTGGAAACTGGCTTTGCAAAATTTCATCTTCGGGTATCAGTTCGGCATTCCATCCGCTGGCAATAACACTTTTTATGTCGTTGGTAATACTGTTCCAATAGGCAGCAAACGAGCCACGGCTTTTAAAGTCGTCTAAAATCGGGAGTGTGTTTAGCTTCTCGGTCAGCGTTCGAGAGAAATCATGGTAAAGATCAAACACATTGGCTTGCCCTTGGGGTAATTGCTCAATGGCAGGAATTTGCAGTTGCCACCACTCGGCAATGGCTTGGGTGTATTGGGCAAAAGCAGTTTTTATTTCTTCGCTTTCGTCAAACAGTTTTTTAATGTCCTCTTTGTGAGCAAGGGCTTCTGTAAATTTCAAATAGTTTGTTTTAAAAGGCTCAAACAACTTGGCTTTCAAACCTGCATAGCAATTGAAGTAATCGGTTAATGCTTTTACTTCACTTTCTGGAATCCCGCCCTGTAAATGGGCATGCACATCTTGCGGTTCAGGTGCTGGTGCATTGTCTACAAACCTGCGTATATTGAAATTGAAATCTTCGTTCTCCAGATTATTGTGCTCGTCAATGGCTTTGCTCTTTGCTACCAACTTGCTGTATTTGGGCGTTTCCTTTTTGTGTCGGTAGGTGTAGGCAATTTTCTCTAAATCTTCCGGGCGAAGTTTATTTTGGTTTTTACCTTCTTTAAATTCTCTGTCGGCATTGATGAACAATACATGGTCTCTTTCGTGTGCTCCGGCTTTGTTGATTACCAAAACACAAGCACCAATGCCCGTTCCATAAAACAAGGCAGAAGGCATTCCAATCACCGCTTCCAGATAGCCACGACCAACGAGCCACTCACGGAATTTCTTTTCTTCACCACCTCGATACAACACCCCGTGCGGCATTACGACTGCCATTCGTCCGGCATTGTTCAGCGAAGCCACCATGTGCTGCACAAACATAAAATCGGCTTTGTCTTTGTTAGGCATCCAAAAGCTAAAGCGTTCTTTGAATTTCATGTTGGTGGTGCTGTAATCCTGTGAAAATGGCGGATTGGCAATTACAATGTCAAAGGTCTTTAGCTCCCCATGTTCCTGATGTAAAGGATTCAGCAAAGTGTCACCATTCAGAATTTTGCTGTCGTAAATATTGTGGAACAGCATGTTCATTTTACACAAGCCCCAAACTGTTCCACTTTTCTCTTGTCCATAAAGGGTGATATTCCTTGCGGAACCGTATCGGCTTTCGACATAATTTTTACATTCAATCAGCATACCGCCACTTCCCACGGTAGGGTCATAGATTTCAGCATTTTCCCCCGGCTCCAGAATGTTCACCAGTAGTTTTACAATTTTATTGGGTGTGTAGAATTCTCCGGCTTTCTTTCCGGCACTGTCGGCAAAATGTTTGATGAGATATTCATAAGCAGCTCCCATGAGGTCGGGAAACTCCAAATTGTCATCCCGCAAATTCATTCTGTTGAAATGCTGAATGAGTTTCCGCAAATCTTCATCACTGATTTGCTTGTTGTTTTTCCCAAATGTCTTATTGAAGTTGATGTTGTCCTGATTGAACACACCGTCCAGTTTGTCAAGGTTGGCTTCCTGCAAAGCAGCTAAAGCCTTATTGAGATGGTCGCCAATTTCTTCCGTCAAATCTTTGATGAAATTGTAACGCTGTTCGTTGCCTTCGCTGTCAATATAGGTTTCAGGGTCGCCTTCAAGTTTTTTCCACCTTGCTGCTAGGGGAACAAAGAAATCATATTCCGGTGCATTTTGTCTTTCCAGTTCTCCGTAAAGAATTTCCGGGTCACTCACACCACGAACATCGGTCAATGTTTTCTTTCTTCTGTCACGGTGCACTTCAAACTGGTCGTTTACCCGTTTCAGAAACAACATGGAAATGATGTATTCCTTGTATTCTGATGCATCCATGTTACCTCTCAGGATGTCACACGCATCAAAAAGGAAAGTTTCTAATCGGGAAAGTGAAATTTTATTAGCCATTTATCTATTGTCAAAATTTAGGTTGTAAATATCGTTATTTATGTCGGTGCGTGGGCAAAAAACGGCTCTTTTGCAAGCTTGGGTTGCGGGTAGGCTTGTGCGGCTTGCAAATGTGCCGTTTGTGCGGCTGCCATAAATTGAATTAAAAAAAATGTGCGGTGGGGAAAATAAAAAATACAGAAGCGTAGGCAATGAGTGTCGGCTTACTCGCTGTCCGTTTGTTTTATCGTTTTTATGTCCTTGGTCACCTGTCAAAATGGTTTACTTTTTTTCTCAGTTTAAGTTCGTCTTTGTCTGCTGTGTCGTGTCGTTTTACGCTTGCTGGTAACGTTTTGGGGCTTTGCGATGGTGGGGCAATCGAAGCACAAATCTTCAATTTTGCACTAAAGTTCAACCGAAGAACAACCGTTGAACTTTGCAGTTTCGCCCCACTATTGCAAAACCCTTGTTAGCGGCTGGCATTTTAGTGTGCTGCTGATTTTGAGAAAAAATTCATTACGATAACTCCTGTCACAATTAAAATAATTCCAATAATTGCTGGAATGTCTAACGATTGCTTAAATACCACAACCGAAATTATAGCTGTCAAGACAATTCCTAAACCACCCCAAATTGCATAAGCTATTCCCAAAGGAATGGATTTTAAAGCTTGCGATAAAAAGAAAAAGCAAGCAATATATGCCACAATTGTTATCGCTGTTGGCAATAATTTTGAAAAACCGTCTGATGCTTTCATAAAGCTCGAACCTACAACTTCAAGTACGATTGCTAATGATAAAAATAAATATTTCATTGTTCTTTTGTTTTAACTGATGCAAAGATACAAAAATTAAAAAGTGCTTTTTTTGACAAATGTCAAAATCGTTATTTCTTTCTAATACGGCTCAATGTTTCTTGCGAAATACCCAAATAAGAAGCAATATGTCCTAAAGAAATTCTTTGCAAAGCTTCGGGTTGGTTTTTCAAAAGCCAATGATAACGCTGTTCTGCGGTATGTGTTTGTAATAAAAAAGAACGTTCCTCTAAAATTTTGCAATATTCTTCTGCCATTTTTCTACCAATCGTATTCATTTCCTGCGATGATTTGTAGAAACTTTCAAGGTCATTGCTTGAGATATAATATAAAGTGGTGTCTTCTAAAAACTGAATGTTTTCAATTGAAGGTTGGCTAAAAAATAATGGCATTACTGAACCTAAAATTCCGCTCTCAAAACCAAACCAAACATTAATTTCTCTTTCATTGATATTATAAAACGAACGAACAAGCCCTTTTTCAATTACGAATAAACTTGAAACAATTTGTCCTTCTTTGAGCAAAAAATCGCCTTTTTGTTTTATCAGACTTTTAATTTTTTCGTTAAGTTCTGTTTCGATTTCAGAGGTCAGATTTCCGTATTTTTTAAGTTGTTTTATGAGAGGGTTCATTCTTTGTACGGTGTTGGTTTATGCTTGCCGCTAACGGTCTGGTGCTTGGCGAAGGCTGGGATTAGAACCACAAAACTTTAAATTTAAAACAAATGATTATAGAAAACACAAATGTTGATTTAGCACAGAAGCCCAGCTTTTGCCAAACACCTGTTACAGGCAGTACGGGTTTTAATGTACTATCTCTTTTCGATGGTATGAGTTGCGGACAAATTGCACTTCAACGAGCAGGAATAAAAGTAGAAAATTACTTTGCATCAGAAATTGACAAATATGCTATTCAAGTAGCAAAACACAATTACCCAAATACTAAACATATTGGAAGCGTAGTTGATGTAAAAGGAAGTGATTTACCGCAAATTGATTTATTGATTGGTGGAAGTCCTTGTCAAGGTTTTTCATTTGCTGGTAAACAATTGAATTTTGACGACCCAAGAAGTAAACTTTTCTTCGAGTTTGTAAGATTAAAAAATGAATGTAATCCGACTTACTTTTTATTGGAAAATGTAAAGATGAAAAAAGAGCATGAGGATATAATAACTGAATATTTAGGTGTAAAACCAATAGCAATTAATAGTGAATTATTTTCAGCTCAAGATAGAAAAAGGATTTATTGGACAAATATAAATTTTAAAGCATTGCCAACTGAAAATAAACTTACAGTTGAAGATATTTTAGAAGATGAAGTAGATGTAAAATATTATATAGAACCAAAAAGAAGTGTTGTTATTTGTGAAAATGAAGTAAAGAAAAGAAAAATAGCATTTATTGGAAGTAACTCTCAAGGAAACAGAATTTACAATATACACGGCAAAAGTGTTTGTTTATGTGGAGAAGGTGGTGGATTAGGTGCTAAAACTGGGTTGTACGCATTACCTTGTTTAACTCCTGATAGACTTGAAAAAAGACAAAACGGAAGGAGATTTAAGCCTTCAAATAGTAAATTTTACACATTGACGGCTATGGACAAACACGGAATATTGACAGATAACTTTATTAGAAAATTAACACCAATAGAGTGTGAAAGATTACAAACTGTTCCTGATAATTATACAAAAATAGCGAGTGATAATCAAAGGTACAGAATGTTAGGCAACGGATGGACTGTTGATGTAATAGCTCACATCTTCGGAGGGCTATCGTAGTATTGCCTGTAACGTTTCGGGGGTTTGCGATGGCGGGGATTATTAGCACTAAACTTCAATCGGAGAACTGAACTTCCACCTTGCACAAATGTGTCTGCGAAGCACGGAACCCCCGCTATCGCAAACCCCTTGTTAGCGGCTGCCTTGTCGTCTGTCCGATGTGATTTCATATTAACCTGTAAAATAAATACATAAGCCCACTCATAATAAAAAGTCCAATTTGAATTTTTGTCCAACGCCAAGTGGCTGTGCCTAATGTGTCTGCGATAACTCTAAGTTTTTTGAATTTGTCATCAAATTTGTTTTGGTCAGTGATGTTTTTTATTTCGTCCGAAGTGAAAAAAGGTAATTTGCAAAATAGTATTTGAACTAATACACTAACTCTGTCAATACATGAAAAATCACCCAAATCATCATAAGGCAACTCCTTTTTGTTATTGTTAGTATTTTTCTCATATGCCCGATAGAACCTTTGTCGTGTTAGTGCGATGTGTCTTGAAATCCTAAAGTCGTAAAGCCGTGTGAGTAAAACGCAAATGCCAAAAGCGATTGAAAGTCCAAGAAGAAAAATAGAAGCCCAATAAGTTGCGGCTAACCAGTCAATGCTTTGAGAAAACTCAATGTGAAATGTCGGTGTTTTGGCATTGCCAATACAAAAAACAAATAGCCCTGATGCAAGAGTTATTAAAATGTTGTTCGTATTGGAGAGTTGAGTTACCGTAATATCTCTCCATTCTTTTTGCCTTTGTTTTAATTCTTGTAGCTTGTCGGTCATTGCAAAATTATTTCGTAAATGAGTGCCTTCTCGTTAGTTTTGATTTTCTTTTACCCAACCTACAAATAAATAACCTGTTACATCACCAGACGTAACGTAATAATATTTTTCATTTTCCTTTCGGATTATTTTAGCTGTCCCGTCTTTAGCAGCACCAATTTGTTTGCAACCCGCCATACATGCTTGGTCATAAATAGGTGAGTAAGAAAAAACTTTTACCGTTCCTGTGTATGTGGGAAGTTTAGAGAAGTCATACGGAGCTGTAGAATTTGTCTTAGTCGTATTTGATGATGTGTTGTTAGTAGATGAATTGTTTGACGAGTTATTACTTGCTGTTGAATTATAACTGCCGTAGTCATATGTGTTGTTCTGTCCATTCATTATCACAAGTGTCCCAGTGTTTGGGTCAAGTTGAAACTTGCCAAGCTTTGTCATAGCTGATTGTCCCAATAATAAAGGTGCAGCAAGTTCGTGAACAATTGATGCCTCAACATTGTAAAGGGTTAAACCTGCAAACTCAAGTTTTCGCAAAATGATTTTTGTCCCTGCTGAAAGTTCACCAGTCGCATCGGTGAAATACTGCTTACCTAAAATGTCCTCGGATTTCAAGTAACCGTTTTTGAGCATGAACAATGCTTCTGTCAGCGAAACAGAAACATCGCTTGCTCCTGTGTCAAAAATGAACTTTAATTTAAGTCCATTTACATTACATGGAACAGTAAACACACCACCTTCTTTTTGCATCGTGATTGTCGTTTGTCCATGGGAAAGGTTGGCGGAAACCATTAGTAATAGTGTCGCCAAGATTGTCGAGATTTTTTTCATTGTCTTTTTACTTTTTTGTTTTTGCCTACTCTGGTCGGTTTTCGGCTTACCCCGTTTATCGTGTGCGGTGTCCGTAAGGTTGCCGCTAACGGTTTCGGGCTTGGCGAAGGTGGCGAATACGAAGCACAAAACTGTCTGCCAGCACTACACTTGATACGAAGCACAAATGTTCAATTAACCACTGAACCGCAACTTTTGCCAAACCCGTGTTAGCACTTCGCCCTTCTTTTTTGCCGTGGTTGTTCGCTGTCATTTTGTTTCTGTCTTGGTGCGTTGGCTTGGTGGCTCTTTAGCAAAACAAGGCTTTAGCGTTGCCTAGTGCGGTTTGGCAAATGTGCCACCAAAAGCAATGGCATTTACTTCAATATTACTTTCCTAAATGTCATAGAAATCCTTAATCGTCTTTCTGTTTTCACGCCTCTAAAGTTGTCAGTTTTTCGTTGTGCGATTCCATGTGTCCAGTTATATCGTGCCTCTCCACTTAAAACTACAAGACTACCTGATTCAAGCATTACTTCAACTTTCTGTTTTGTCCGAAGATTGATAAAATCCATAACACAAGATGAGCCTAAACTAATTGAGATAATTGTGTCACCAAAGCATGGTTCACAGTCAACATGATTTGCAATACCTTGTCCAGGTTCGTATTCGTTTATAATTAGCTGGTCGGACAATTCGCTTATGTGTTTTTCATCAAATAGTCGCTGAGCCATTGTCATAGCCCAGCTTGGTAATTTCCCAATGAACATTGAATAGTCAATTGACCGTGCTTTGTAGTCATATTTATAGCCATAGTGCTGCACTCTTCGTTTTATGTCAGATAGCCATGGTTCGGAATTAATCGAATCAATAAAACTGTTTACTTCCGACTTGTCAATGAAGTTTGGAATGTAAGTCAAGCCTTGAATCATTGATATATCGTTCATGATTTTTGGATTACAAATTCCTTTTTGCATTGCTACGCTATCGGGTGCTTGGTTAAATAAATCATACATAGTTTTAAAATTTTAATACCTCGAAATAGATAGATTCATGAACTGGTGGATAGAAGCTATTTCTTTGGTTATTGTATTTAATTGTTACTTTTTCTGAAAGCAATACATCATGCTTTAATAGTTTCTTTTTGAATAGTTCATACTTAATATTCTTCGCCTCATCCGTTGTATTTTGGAAGAGCAAAAATCTTGGTAGAGAGCTATAGTCATTCAATAAGTTATTTATTTCTGTTGCTAATAAATCTATTTTCAGAGTCGGACTTGCAAAGAGATAACAAGTATTTAGTAGAATTGAATTTGCATTGCTGAAATTGTCATCTTTTATTTCAGCAATGCTTTTTATGAAATCGTTATTAGTGCATTTTCTATAAACAGAATTAGTCATAAAATCGGCTGCTGCTGTTAACATTGAATCGTAATAGTCAACTCCGATATAGTCAAATTGTTGCTTTAAATTTTTAATTGATAGCAAATAATCTGTCAAAGCAATGCCTGATGTAGCTGGACCACAACCAACATCTACAAATTTCAAACAACCATCTTTTGAAATAAGTTTTTTTATCCATGAACATCTTTCAAATAAATAAAGAGATGAATAGTAATGCTTTCGCATATTAAAGTAACAATACAGTTTTACAATTTCGGCTGGTGTGAGTTTTTTATATGGTTTATCAAAATTAGCTTGACCAAAATTTATAACTTCGGAACGAATAGTAAAAGTGTCTAACCCGAGTAAAATGTTATTCCATACAGTGGATTCATGAAATTTAATGTAGTCAATAAACTTTTCGGTAAAAAGTTTTTCGGTAAAAAGAGAAGGTGTGAATATTTTATCTTCATTTTCGTGAAGCTCAATTCTATAGTCTAATGCCCCTTTTCGTTTTTTATATTCACTTAGAATTGGAAATTTATTGAGCAAATCCGGACTGTCAAACAACTCTTGAAAACCAGCTATATGGCTAAATTCAAAAAAGTAAGAATCTAAATCCGAAAGAACATCATCTGTATAATCTTCATTTTCATCAGCAATAGCTTTTGATATTTTCTCTAAATATTGCGAAAATCTTGTTAGATGTGAATTTGTTTGCCGATATTCAAATTTATATTGAAACCATGCTTGAAGCCTGTATTTGAGAACATTGTCTTGCAGATTAGTAATGCATGTTTGCACGAATGCGGTATTATTGGCGGACTTAAAATAAAATGCAAGACTTGTTACAAAAGATTGAATTCCAACAGTATCAATTCCATTTCTTCTTTTGGAATGAATATGCCGAATTAATTCAATACAATCTCTAGTTACTGATGCACCCACAACCAAATTACTAAAGAGCAATTTTATTTCGTTTCTGTTCTCAGAAACAAACTCATTTAATTCGGCTAAGTCACATTGTAATGACTCTATTTTTAATTCTTCAAGTGTCATTACAATTCTTTATGTTTTTGAGACAATACAATTCTTTGTTTGATTTCATCTAAATCAATTTTGTTTTCATTTATAGCATCAATCAAATCTGCCTTTGAATAATACACAAATCGCAAAATTGATTTTGGATTTCCGATTAGTTCTTCCAAACCAATAAAATGTCTTTTCAAACCTGAACGATGACAAAGAAGCCCAAACTCAGAAAATATAGTTATCTCATTTGGTAGTTTATTGAGCAATGGTAATATTTGCTCTAATACATTTGACTTAATTATTCTCTGATACAGTTTGCCAAATATCACAGTTGAATAACAATCATATCCGTCAGTAGCCACATTGGTAGAACCTTTTTCTACCAATATGTTTTTATAATTTGCTAAATCATTGTTCTTAATACCAAAAACTAAATTGAAAACTGAATCAATAATTTTATAATCGAATTCCGTCGTTAATTCAAATTTGATAGTTGGCTTAATCGGAATATTGATGAATTTTTTAATTACTTCATCTGAAATGTTAAGTCTGTCTTCTGAATTTCTAAGTTGTTTGTAGCCGAAAAAGAAATTGAGTGTAGCAAAAGCATATTCGCTGAACTTAGTTACCGTAGAATTAATCAATTCCACCCTTGGGAGTTCAGGATTTTGATTTGTGCCAAAGTTACGTAAGTAAGCAAAAACATAAAGGGCTAAACTATTTTTAGAATGTAATGCTAAAATGTCTGTCATTACTTTTTTTCTTTCAAGACTTTTTCTAAGTGCTGAAAAGATATTTTTTACTAGTTTTTCTTCACTTGGAAATGAATTTGTTTTGTCGCATAACGACTCAAATTCATTTGTGTCTGAATCAGTAAAATTTGCGTTGTCATATACTCTATTAAAAAGCCAATTTAATAAAGGACGGTCGTTAGGGCATGAATTGGTAAACAACCATTTATAGTAATCGGATAAACTACCGCTGTCAACAATTTCTCTAGCAAAAGTTTCGTCTATTGCTTGAACGGCAAATAAAGAATGGTCGGAAATGGACTTGTATTTTCCTGTCTGATTATAAGTTAACAAATTGAAATTTCTTGTCCCTGCAATCAAGCCCAATATTTTATCAAATTGTTTCAGTTTTGATTCAAATGTTTTGGGGCTGATGCTTAATTCTTCATAAGAAATCTTTAATAAATTGGATGGAAAGCCAACTTCAATTAAGGTTTCTGGAATAATACCTGCATCTCTAATAAGAGAATCGTCAAGTGTTTTTTTCTTGGTTTCAATATTTTGAACAAATATTTTTCTTATTCTGCTTACAGGAATAATTCCAGTATAAAGTCCAAAGTCATCCTTTACTGATAATAAGGTTGAATTAATTGCTGATGTATGTATCTGAATCAGGATATGGTCTTTATTATTGGAAATAAATCCGTTTGAAATGAATAAGCCGTTTTCATTAATTGCTTGGGGGTCTGAAAACGCTTTTTGTGAACTGTATTTAGAGGGGTAAATACAGCCCGAAGAAAAATATTGTAATAGATTGGATTTATGAACCTCAATGAAAATATTTTCTGATAAAGAAAATTTGTTTTTTGAATTGTTTACTGTTTCAGTTTTGTCAACAAGGGGTTTATTTCTTTCTATTTCTTCAGTATTTTCTGAATTAGTAATTTCAAGAGGAATTTCTGTTTCTACTTTTGTTGGATTTAGAAACAGATTTCCAGTAATAGTATCTTCTTGTGATGTCTTTACTTTTGGTTTTTCTACTTTTGGTTTTATTATTCTCTTTGCCATGATTAGTATTTTTTAAAATGGTAAATCATCATCAAATAAGTTATCCTGATTTTGATTGTTATTTGTATTGAAATTCAACAGTTCGGGAATGTTATAGCACATTAGATAAAGAAGTGTTCTTGCTCTAGTTGCTCCAACATAATAGTGATTCCGAATAGCCCACATCTTAGGACTGCCATCAAAATTTAATTCATACGAATATGAACCATCAGCATTTCTTTTTCTTCTTTGTCTATTTAGGGCATTAGCAGCATCATTAAAGAAAGGCATAATTACAATGTCAAATTCTAACCCTTTGCATGAATCATAAGTGCATATAAATGGAGTTTTCATTCTGTCAAACATAACTTGTTCTTCTGCTTGTGGCATTCCGTTGTAGTAGTATGAAAATGTTCTGTTGTCAGGTGCATTAGCTTTACAGGAATATCCATTTTCGGGTTTTTCCAAATAATTTTTTATCGCTGTAACTTGGTTTCCATAGTTAACTAAAATACCGATATTGCTTGAAGGGTTCGCCTCTATTATTTCTTTGATTTTTGCTAATTGCGAATCATCTGAAAGGTTGTCAAAAATTTCGGGATTCTCTCCATTTGGTAATTCACTTGTATCAAGGGCTTGAACGTTTTCATCGTCAGGAACAAAGCCTCTTGCAAATTCAAAAATCTCTTTAGTGTTTCTGAAATTTTGTTCTAAGGGTTGAAGGTCTGTGTGTTTCTGATTATTAAGTTTTGCTAGAATAATTGACAATGCCTCATCAGGCGGAAAATTACTTTGCAAATCTTGTGCATTGTCAGCACCACAAGTAACCTTTTCTGCTAATAGAAATGCTTTTGCAAAAACTGATGGCGTTAAATCTTGCCCCTCATCAAAAAATATTTCCGAATACTTTCTTCCACCTCTAGAGCTAATTTTGTTAGAGAATTTACTTCCAATTGTTTCTTCATCATAGCTGGTTTCAAACCAGCCATACCACTTATAAAATGAACTTACTTTATTTTCTATTACTGATTTTATAGTCTGCTCATCTAAATCCCCAAAGAGTTCTTCTGCTTTGTTTCGTAAGATACCCTTTATTGAAGCTAACAGTGTTCGGTTGTATGTAAATAGTAAAGCGTCCTGATTGTTTTTAACAGGTGTCAAAAATCTAAATATGGTTACTGTAGTTTTACCACTCCCTGGTCCACCAGTAACAACAAGTGATTCATCATAATCATCTATCGCCAATCTTTGGGCATCAGTCAATCTAAGTGGTAATCGAAAAATAAAGTCAGGCATAGAATTTTAAATTGCTTTTGTTTTTAATCGTTTTTCTGTCAACTTTAAGGCATTGTATGCTGATGGTTCTTGCTCTAAAGTGTTTAATAGTTTGTCCGATAGCCAAATGGTTAAAAGTTCATCGTTCGCTACTTTTAAAACACTCGCCAATCTTTCAACATGAGTTCTTGTTGCCTGCTTTTCGTCTCTCTCCATTTTACTTATGAAAGCAGTGTCAACTTCAAGAGCTGCTGCCAATTGTCTTAACAACAAGCCTCTCGCTTCTCTATAATTTCTAATGGTTTGCCCAAATGTTTTCTGATTGTTCATAACTGACTTGTTTCAATTGGTCAAATTTACGCTTAAAAAATTAATATGTCTAAGAATGTTGAAAATTCATTTTTACTTTCGGGTGGTGGGTGGGCTTTGGGTGCGGTTGGGCAAAATTAAATGTGGTGTTTTTGTGTCGGCAAGTGCGTTGGCAAAACACCTCTTTTAATTTTGCGAAGCGTTGGCATTTCTCTTTCCTTTTTCTGTTCGTTTGTTGTCGGTCGTGTCGGTCGTGTCGGTCTTTTAGGGTGAGTGCTAACTCAAAAATACACGCAAGAATTCATATTTCCAAATTTATTAAAATATATTATTAATATATTGATTATCATGATTTTATTACTTTTGACTATTTAAAATGCGCATTGCGTATTTTAAATAGTCAATTTATAATTTCTCATTGATGCGGTCAAGTGGACTTTTTATCGCATTTATATCTTTTTTACTCACGTGTGCATATATTAAGGTTGTTTTTATGTCGTTATGTCCCAATAGTTTTTGTATATAACTAATGTCCGTTCCTTGCTCAAGTAGGTGGGTGGCATAGCTATGTCGAAGTCCATGAATCCCTATTTTTTTATTAATATTTGCTCTTCGCAAACTTTGCTGAAATACATTTTGCGCACTTCTTATACTGTATTGTTCGCCGGCTTGTCCTTCAAATAAATATACTTTCGGTTGGTATATTTTGTAATAATCACGAAGGTAGGGCAGTACCTTTTCCGGTAGATTCACGTATCTATCCTTTTTCCCCTTGGCGCATCGTATATGTATCTGCATTCTTTTACTGTCAATGTCATTTATTTTTAATTGAGTTATCTCACTTACACGTAATCCCATTCCGTAAACAAGCATTAGGATGGTTTTGTGTTTTAGATTCTCTGTTTTTTGAATCATTAATGCAATATCTTCTATTGAAATTACTTTTGGTAGTAATAATGGCTTTTTGGGACGTGGAATTTCCATTACAATTTTGGGTTGATTGATGACTTTTTCAAAATAGAATTTAATGGCATTCATTCTGCTGTGTATATAGTTCGCACTTAATTTTAATACTTGAATACAATACAATAAATAACTTTTTAACTGTTCTGTCGTTAAAGTGCTTACTGGTTTGTTTTTTATTAAAACTAATAATTGTGCAAATTCTACAGTGTAAGTTCTAATAGTATTTTTGCTATATCCCATTAAATACAATGTTTCAATATATTTTTGATATTCAATTTGATTATTTTCATGGATATACATGAAGGCATTTTTTCCTATCACATTTTCTTCCAATCCTAATTTTTCTCTATTGATTGAGTTGTCGATTAAATACCATGCACGTTTTGTGTAACTCCATTTTATACCTTTTATTTTTTTAAATTTTTCTATTAAATCTTTATTGTAATTGAATTTAATAAGTATCACATTTTGCTGGTTGTGTTTGTCAAATTCGTAAATAATTTGGTTTTCCATAATGATGCTTTTACTATAAAGAATCAAAAACCACCTAAATTCCATAAAATTTTAGTCAAAAAATGAAAAAATTAACATATCAATTATGTTATATGCACAAGAAATAAGTATTTGAGCCTTAATTTTGCGCCATAAAATTTAACCGGTGAAAAAAATAAAATCAGCCTTAATTTCTGTGTATTATAAAGATGGATTAGATATTTTAATTCATACCTTGGCAAAACAAAATGTCACTTTTTATTCTACAGGCGGCACACAAGCTTTTATCGAGAAATTAGGTTACAAGGTAGTGCCTGTTGAGGAACTTACTTCTTATCCAAGTATTTTAGGAGGAAGAGTAAAAACCTTGCACCCAAAAGTGTTTGGTGGTATTTTAGCACGACGAGAAAATGAGGAAGATGTACAGCAATTAAAACAATTTGAAATTCCGGAATTGGATGTAGTCGTGGTGGATTTATATCCTTTTGAAGAAACCGTGAAAAATCAATCGAGTTTGTTTGACGAAGAAATTACATCTGAAATTATTGAAAAAATAGATATAGGTGGAATATCCTTAATTCGGGCAGCCGCAAAAAATTTTAATGATACCGTCATTGTATCTCAAAAAAGTCAATATACAGTATTGGCTGACTATTTAGAACAGCATAACGGCGAAACCAACTTGTCATTTAGACGTGAGTATGCTAAGCAAGCATTTGCCGTAAGTTCGCATTACGATACCTTAATTCATCGCTATTTTTCCATGGCTACACCATACGAAACATTTAAAGAAAGTTATTTAAATGCAGATGTGTTGCGTTATGGTGAAAATCCACATCAACAAGGATTTTATTTCGGTGACATCACTGAAGTATTCGATATATTAAACGGGAAACAATTGTCCTATAATAACTTGGTTGATATTGATGCTGCCATACATTTAATGAATGAATTTTCTGAGCCAACCTTTGCCGTGCTTAAACATACGAATGCATGTGGCGTGGCAACAAAATCTACGGTTTTGGAAGCTTGGAAAGCAGCGTTAGCGGCTGATGCCATTTCCGCTTTTGGAGGTGTTTTAATTACTAATGTTACTATTGATGAAGCCACTGCCGCAGAAATTGATAAATTGTTTTTTGAAGTATTGATTGCTCCAAATTTTGATAAAAATGCATTACAATTATTAATGAAAAAGAAGAATAGAATTTTGCTAAAACAAAAATTATTCTCATTTCCAAATAAACAATTTAAGTCCTTATTAAATGGTGTAATTGTTCAAGAATTTGATAAAAAAATTGAACAACAAAATGAACTTAAATGTGTAACAAAACGAATACCTACAGCCACTCAAATGGATGATTTATTGTTTGCCAATAAAATTGCAAAACATTTAAAATCGAATACCATTGTTTTAGTAAAAGACAAACAATTACTAGCGATGGGATGTGGTCAAACTTCACGTGTTGATGCATTAAAACAAGCGATACATAAAGCAATTATTTTTGGATTTGATTTAAAGGGTTCAGTGATGGCGAGCGATGCATTCTTCCCTTTTCCTGATTGCGTAGAAATAGCAGATAATGCAGGTGTTTCAGCGGTTATACATCCTGGTGGAAGTATAAAAGATCAGGATTCCATTGACTACTGTGATGCGCATAATATGGCAATGGTATTGACTGGAACCAGACACTTTAAGCATTAAATTTTAAATATTAATTTTAAATATTTAAATATTAATTTCCTATTTACTTTTCGTTATTAAAAATTAAATTTCTGTATCTTTTGTACAATATCATTTATAAATCTTACTTTTGCTTGGTATATTAAGCAATAGTTAAACTATAGAAAAATGGGATTATTTAGCTTCCTAAATAAAGAAATTGCGATTGACCTTGGAACGGCCAATACGCTTATCATATATAAAGATCAAGTAGTGGTGGATGAACCATCCATTGTTGCCATTGATAAAAAAACGAATCAAGTAATTGCGGTTGGGCAAAGAGCCATGTTGATGCATGAAAAAACACATGCTAACATTGAAACCATTCGCCCGTTGAAAGATGGTGTAATTGCCGATTTTACAGCTGCTGAATATATGATTCGTGGTTTTATAGATATGATCAATGAAGGGAATCGCTGGTTTAAACCATCCTTAACTATGGTGATTTGTATTCCATCAGGTGTTACAGAAGTGGAGAAACGTGCCGTGATTGAAAGTGCCGAACATGCGAATGCACGTGAGCGTTATTTAATTCATGAGCCGATGGCTGGTGCTTTGGGAATTGGATTAGACGTGGAACTTCCAGAAGGAAATATGATTATTGATATAGGTGGTGGAACAACGGATATTGCTGTTATTGCATTATCAGGCATTGTAACCGACCAATCAATACGTGTGGCTGGCGATGATTTTACCATGGATATTGTGGAGTACATTAAACGTCAACACAATATTTTAATTGGCGAACGAACAGCTGAAATGGTGAAAATTAATGTAGGTTCTGCCTTGCAAGACTTAGAAAGTCCGCCGGATGATTATGCCGTTCATGGGCGAGATTTATTAACCGGTATTCCTAAACAAGTAACGGTTGCCTATACCGAAATTGCCGGTTGTTTGGATAAATCAATTTCTAAAATTGAAGAAGCCATTATGAAAGCCTTAGAATCAACACCACCAGAATTAGCCTCCGATATTTATAGAAAAGGAATTTATTTAACGGGTGGAGGTGCATTACTAAGAGGTTTAGATAAACGTATTGCTATGAAAACTAAATTGCCGGTAAAAGTAGCCGATGATCCACTTCGTGCAGTGGTTAGAGGAACAGGAATTGCACTTAAAAATAGACATCGTTATACGTTTTTGATGAGTTAAAATTATGCGTGGCATATATTATCTATTAACTCGGTTCTATGTACTTATTTTATTTGTATTGTTAGAATTTTTTGCCATTTCATTAATTTATCATTCCCATAAATATCAAGAAATAAAATTCTTAAATACTTCAGGTACTATTTCCGGAACTTTTTTGTCTTATTTTAATAATATAAATTCATTCATTCATTTAGGAACAAATAATAATGTATTATTAGAGGAGAATACATTGTTGAAACAACAGATAGAATATCAAAATTTATATCCAAAAGATTCTTTGCTTCCTAGAAATTCATTGACCTTTAAATTTAATTATACAGCAGCTAAAATAGTAAACAATACCATTAATAAAAGTATAAACTATATTACGTTAGATAAAGGTAGTAAAGATGGCATTCAAAAAGGAATGGGTGTAGTAAGTAGCAATGGCGTAGTGGGAATTATTACCAATGTTTCTGAAAATTTCTCTTTGGTAATGTCCGTTATTAGTGTGAAAACTCAAATTAGTGTGCGCCATAAAAAATCAAACACTTTAGGTAATTTGTATTGGAATGGCGAAAATCCGTTTGAGTTGCAAGTAGATGGATTTAGTAAAACATTGCCCATTAAAAGTAATGACACTTTAGTAACTGCCGGTTTTTCATCTATATTTCCACCTGATATTCCAGTGGCAAAAATTAAACGATTTGATAAGGATGAAAGTACGAGTTTTTATAATGTAGATGTTACTCTCACCAATACTATTAATAGCATTAGCTATGTATATATTGTAAAAAATGAAAAAAGAAAAGAAATTGATTCTTTAGAGCTTCAAATGTTTAATGAATAATAAATTTTTCATATCAAACAGCATCCGTTTTGTATTGTTAATGGCATTACAAGTATTGTTGTTAAATCAATTGCCTTTTGGAGGAATGTATATAATGGTATATCCTTTGTTTATTTTACTACTTCCGGTTTTTACGCCAAGAGTAGCGGTGGTTTTATTGGCATTTTTTACCGGCTTATTGGTGGATTGGCTCAGCAATGGTGGTGGTTTGCACACCGCTTCATTAACAGCAATTGGTTTTTTTAGGAGTTATATTTTAGATACCTTTCAGCCGCGTTCCGGTTGGGATAAATTAGCTGTTCCAACTATTTCGCAACAAGGTTATACTTGGTTCTTTTATTATTCATTAATTCTGTTTTCTTTTCATCATTTATTATATTTTTTCTTGGAAGTTTTCTCCCTTTCTAATTTTTTCTCTACTATATTTAAATTAATATTTAGCCTCTTAGGCTCATTATTAGTAGTATGGATGATTAGTTTGTTTTTTATGAGAACAAAAAGAGATTAACAAGTTTTCTTTATGCAACGTGGCAACGAAAGTGGAATATTGGAAAAGGCAATAATTATTGCTGCTGTTGCGCTTATTCTTAAACTTTTCTTTTTACAAGTATTAACACCTGGATACAAATTAAAGGCAAGAGATAATGTAATTAAAAAAGTAACCGTTTATCCGTCTCGTGGTTTAATTATTGATAGAAAAGGTGATGTAATGGTATATAATGGCGCGGTATATGATATAATGGTGCAATGGAATATTACTAAAAATTTAGATACTATTAAATTGTGTAATGTATTGAACACCGATATAGCATACGTTCGAAAAAAATTAGATGAAATAAAACGTACATCACCTAATAAACCAACTCCATTTGTTAAATTACTAGATCCTCAATCATTTGCACGCTTTCAAGAACATTTATATGAGTTTCCATCTTTCTCATATATAACGCGTACGGTTCGAAGATATCCATACCAAAGTGGTGCAGCAGTATTTGGTTATTTAAGTGAAGTAACCGAAAACAACATTGCACAATCCAGTGGATTTTACGAATTAGGCGATTATATTGGTACTACAGGTATTGAACAATTTTATGATAGCTTATTACGTGGTGAAAAAGGATACAACTACCAAGTAGTCGATGTAAAAAATACATATAAAGGGAAATATAAAGAGGGAAAAGAAGACGTGGTTCCTGTTGCCGGTTGGGATATGGTTTCCGGTTTAGATGCAGAATTGCAAGCGTATGGCGAAAAATTGATGCAAGGAAAAGTAGGTGGCATAGTTGCCATTGATCCTTCCACCGGTGAAATACTGGCTTATGTGAGTAGTCCTAGTTATGACCCAAATTTATTGACTGGAAGATATCGTCGCCATAATTTTAATGTATTGTTTAAAGATTTTTATAAACCATTATTAAATCGACCAATACAAGCGATGTATCCACCAGGTTCCACATTTAAAGCGGCTGTCGCATTGGCAATGTTGGAACAAAAAATTCATCCATACAATTGGCATTGGTTTTGTCCAGGTGGTTACAGAGTAGGAAGTCACACCGTAAATTGTCATGGTTCACATGCCATTCCTGATGTGCAAACTGCATTACAACATTCTTGTAACTCTTATTTTTGTAAAGTCTACAATGATTTTATTATGGATTCAACCTTTAAAGCTCCTTCTATAGGCTATCAAAAATGGTGGGATTTAATGAGCCGATTTGGATATGGAAAAAAATTAGGCATTGACATAAAAGGTGAGAAAAAAGCGAACTTACCTACCGTAAAATATTATAATAAAATATTTGGTGAAGGTAAATGGAAAGCTTCTACGGTTATTTCTAACTCCATCGGTCAAGGTGAAGTATTGTCCACACCATTGCAAATTGCCAATGTAATGGCATTGATTGCAAATAAAGGGTTTTATTATACACCAAAAGTATGTCGTTATCTTATAAAAGGGAATCAAAAACGTATTCCAATAATTGAAAAACATGAAACCGGAATTGATACGATGTATTATAGATTTGTGATAGATGGGTTAGAAAAAGTAGTACAAGCCGGAACCGCAAGAATTGCTCAAATTCCAGATATTACTTTTTGTGGAAAAACGGGTACAGCTCAAAATCCACATGGTAAAGATCATTCTATTTTTGCCGGATTCGCACCAAAGGAAAATGCAAAAATAGCAATTGCCGTTTTTGTAGAAAATGCAGGATTTGGCGCCACTTATGCCGCTCCAATTGCATCTTTAATGGTAGAGAAATACTTAAATGATACAATAGCAAAAAAACGAATTCCACTACAAGAGAGGATGTTTAATTCCAAATTAATGAAATCAGTGGTTGAATTAGAATATGAAAAATCTCAAAAAGAAATTTTGTTAGATTCATTGGCAAAAGTAAAGGCAAAAAAAGATTCCATAGAAAAAGTGAAATTTAAAAAAGATTCTATTCAACAAGCAAAACCCAAACAAAACAGTAACCACAAAACAGATTCCATCTCTAAAACAAAAATGCAACCGTAGATGTCGAATAAACGAGCATACGATCCAATTGATAGTACAGTTTTATTCTGTTACCTATTCCTAGTAATATTAGGTATTATGTCTGTTTTTGCAACAGAATATAATGGCAAATTCTCAGCCTCTTTTTTTAGCTTGAGTCATAGTTATATGCGACAGGCAATGTTTGCAGTAGTTTCGGCAATTATGTTTTTTACCATACTTGGCTTTGATAGAAGATTGTTGCAATTTATTTCGTATCCAATGTATGCAATTTTAATGGTGTTGTTGATGTCTGTTTTTGTATTAGGTGAGCGAACAAAAGGCGACCAAAACTGGATTAATTTAGGCTTTTTCAAGTTACAACCTTCCGAGTTTGCTAAATTTGCAACAGCCATGGCGTTGGCAAAATATTTTGATTCATCCAGTATGCGCTTCGTAACTTTTAAAGAACATTTTACAGCTTATGCCATTATTGGTTTTCCATTGTTAATGGTAGCAGCACAAGGTGATGCTGGTTCTTGCTTGGTGTTTGCAGCATTTGTTTTTGTGTTGAATAGAGAAGGTATGTCAGATTTGTTTATTTATTTAGGCTTGTTTTTAATTGCAATTTCAGTACTTTCTTTAATTATTAACCCATATATTATTATTGCCATTAGTTTAGTTTTGTTTAGTATTTTGATTTATTGGAATTGGTTAAATAAACAACTCGTAAAAATTTTAGCTATCATAATGATTGGCACTTGCTTTTATACATTTTCAGTAAACTATTTATTCAACAATGTTTTAGAGAAACACCAACGCGATAGAATAAATGTAATACTCGGTAAAGAATTAACAAAAGAAGCAAAACGTGGGATAGCCTATAATTTAAATCAATCAAAAATATCTATAGGATCAGGTGGCTTTTTTGGAAAAGGTTATTTGCAAGGCACACAAACTCGATATAATTATGTGCCTGAAACTAGTACCGATTTTATTTTTTCTGCAGTAGGCGAAGAATGGGGTTTTGTAGGTTCTGTAATTTTGATTCTTGTATATGTAACAATGTTGCTGCGCCTCTTATTACTTGCAGAACGACAACGAAGTCCTTATGGTCGAGTATATATTTATTCAGTAGTAGCCATTATATTTATGCATGTATTTATAAATATAGGAATGACGATTGGTTTGTTGCCCGTAATTGGAATACCATTGCCCTTTTTAAGCTATGGTGGTTCTTCTTTAATCTCCTTTACTTTTATGATTGCCACCGCACTCAAATTAGATAGTGAACGCAGAATGACTATGCGCTAAACTAATTTTCTATTTTATTGTTTATCTTTAGATATGGAAATTTTAGCTCTTTTTAATGAAATATTTGAACCAGCCTTAATTAAAGAATTAAAAAGTAAGTCCACCTTTTTAACCGCCAATGCGGGCGATATAATTTTAGATTATGGCGATACTGTTCGGCAAATTCCTATTATTCTAAAAGGTTCCATTAAAGTTTCCAGAACGGATGATGATGGTAGAGAATTGTTGTTGTATTATGTAAACCCAAAAGAAAGTTGTGCTATGACATTTACCTGTTGCATGCAACAGCATGCCAGCGAAATTAAAGCAGTAGCAGAAGACGATGTGGAAATGTTGGCGGTTCCTATTTCTGTGATGGACCAATGGTTAGTGAAATTTCCTAGTTGGAAAAGCTTTGTGATGCGTACCATCCAACATCGTTTCAATGAACTACTAAAAGCAATTGACCAAATTGCTTTTCAAAAATTAGATGAACGTTTAATTACGTATCTTAAAGAAAAATCAAAAGCAACCAGTTCTTCATTAATTAACCTTTCTCACCAACAAATAGCAGATGATTTAGCCACTTCACGAGTGGTAGTTTCCAGATTACTAAAAAACTTGGAAAACGAAAATAAACTACTCTTATATAGAAATCAAATCAAGCTATTAAAAGCATTGTAACTTTTGTAACTGACATTCTTAAATTTGTCAATTAATTTTGCTTCATAAATTTTTACGTATGAAACAAAATATTGGAACAATAGATAAGTTAATTAGAATACTAATCGCAATCATTATTGCTGTACTTTATTTTACACAAATGATTAGTGGCACATTTGCAATTGTTTTATTGGCGCTCGCTTTTGTTTTTATTGCAACCAGCGCCGTAGGAACCTGTCCACTATATCTGCCATTTAATTTTTCCACTAAAGAAAAATAATAATTAATCCGATTTTTAATTTTTTAAATACACTATTATGTTAGATCAAATGAAGAGCTTATTAGGTTTTGGACCAAAAGTAGATTACAAACAACTGCTTCAAGAAGGTGCTGTTATTATTGATGTACGCACCAAAGCAGAATACCAAAGTGGACATATAAAGGGATCCATGAACATTCCTTTGAATAATTTGTCTAATCATTATGCAAAATTAAATAAAGCAAAACCTATCATTACGTGTTGTGCTTCAGGAATGCGCAGTGCACAAGCGAAAAGTATTTTGCAATCCAATGGTTTTGCAGAAGTGCACAATGGTGGTGGTTGGTATGGTTTAAATCAAAAAATAAATTAACTATGTTAGAAACATTTAAGTTTAATTTACTAAACAATTGGACAATTATGCGATGGATACGATTCGCATTAAGTATCATTATTTTAGTGCAAGCTATACAATTGCACGATGCGTTATTTGGTGTATTGGGTTTGTTTTTTTTGTATCAAGCAGTAAGTAATACTGGTTGTTGTGCAACAAGTAATTGTGCGGCACCCATCCATACCACAAAAAACAATTCTGACATTGAATTTGAAGAAGTAAAAAATAAATAAATGGAGAACAAATCCTTTCAAGAGTATATAAAAGAAGATAAACCTGTTTTGGTTGATTTTTATGCCGATTGGTGCGGACCATGTAAAGTAATGCATCCTATTCTTAAAGAATTGAAAGAAAAAATAAACAATGATGCAAGCATTTTGAAAATAAATATCGATAAAAATGCACGAATGGCCTCTAAGTACCAAATACAAAGCGTGCCAACATTACTTCTCTTTAAAAATGGAAACATCGTGTGGAGGCAATCTGGCGTGGTGCCAACCAATCAATTAATGCAAATAATTAAAAAGTTCAGTTAAATTTTAATTTTAATATGAAAGTATGTTTCATTCTATATTAATTTTGAAATAAAAGTAGTTCATTTGATTTTTATCTTTTAAAATAAATAACGATTATATTATGAATAAAAAAAATTTCTTTATAGTGTTGTTTTCTATTATGATAGCAACAGCTTGTAATTCACAAACGTCGAATCAATCATTAACAGCAACAGCGTTTAATGAGAAAATAAAGGAACAAAATAACTCAATGGTGTTAGATGTGCGTACTCCGGAAGAATATGCCGATGGATATATTGCCAATGCAATGAATATTGATTATAGAAACGCTTCCTTTGAGCAGGAAATTTCTAAATTAGATAAGGATAAAATATATTATGTGTATTGCCTTTCCGGTAAAAGAAGTGCATCTGCCAAAGATATTATGCTTAAAAATGGGTTTAAAAATGTGGTTAATTTAGAAGGTGGAATTCTAGCTTGGCAAGCTGCTAATTTGCCATTGACTGCAACAAATACAACTGCAACAACGGATGAAATTTCTATGGATATGTACAAACAAATGATAACTTCGGATACATTAGTTTTAGTAGATTTTTATGCACCTTGGTGTGGTCCATGTATTAAAATGAAACCTATGTTGGAAGAAATTTCTACGGATTATATAGGAAAAGTAAAAGTGATTCGTTTAAACATTGATGAAAATAAACAATTGGCAAAAGATTTACAAATTGTAGAAATTCCAGTGTTAAAAACATATTTAAAAGGATCTGAAACATGGATGCACAAAGGATATATTGAAAAAGCGGATTTAGTAAAACACTTTTAAATAAAAATATCAGTTGGTTTATTCGGAAGATCTTTGTTATTTGTAACAGCCTTTGCGTAGTCAACTACAATTTTTATAATAGCAAACAAACTTACGCAAGCCACAATTGCTGAAGTATGTTCAATATTCATTTTTTCTGTTAATCCTTTGTATAAAAATACAGATAAAACGATGACTATGTGAACTACCAAAATATGTGCATCTAAAAAAATAAATTCTTTTTGTGCGGTGGTGTTTTTGTATTTATTAGATGCAATAAATGAAAAATAAAAATCAATTGTGTGAGAAATGAAAACACTAAGTAACGTTATTTTGTAAAAGGTGCTCTTTAAAAATAATGCATCTGCCATCGTCACCAAATCTTTAACATCTTCATTTTTAGCACTGAGCATAATGCCAATAAACGTGATTAGAAAAGTTAGGTAGAAAAAGAAAATTCCTACTCGAATTAAAATTAATTTACCACCCAAAACTAACTTCATCCAATTTGTAGAATCATCACCATTGGCAGAAACAATTTTTAAAAAATCAAAGAATGTGATGATGAGCAATTCCAACCAATAAATATATAAAACTGAAAATAAAGTCCAACCAAAATTTAAAACACCATAAATGGGCATTAAATTGGCAAATAAAATAAAAGGCAAAATGTAATTTATTTTGTTTGGTGCTGTGTTGCTTAATTTGTTAATATTCATTTGACAATATTGGTTTTTGTTTGTCGCAATTTAATTACTAATTTTAATTATGGCAAATCGAGATTTAAACAATATGCGTGAAAGTTACGACGCTTTTTCTTTACTGGAACACGATTGTAATTCCAATCCATTTAAACAATTTGATAAATGGTTTCAACATGCCATTGATGCAAAAGAATATGAACCCAATGCCATGCAATTGGCAACAGTTGGCGTTGATGGGCAACCAAGCATTCGCACTGTTTTATTGAAAAGTTTTGATATCAATGGGTTTGTTTTTTTTACCAATTATAACAGTAGGAAAGGACAACAAATTCAAGAGAATGCTAAAGTAACTTTACTATTTTGGTATCGTGAGCAGCAACGACAAATTAGAGTGGAAGGTATTGCCACCAAAACTTCACTAAACGAGAATGATATTTATTTTCATTCACGACCACGCGAAAGTCAAATTGCTGCTTATGTTTCCAAGCAAAGCCAAGTGGTAGAGAATAGAACAGTTTTAGATGATTTATTTACCACTAAAGAAATTGAATTTAAAAATCAAGAAGTGCCGATGCTAGAAAATTGGGGCGGATTTAAAGTAACACCTACCTTGTTTGAGTTTTGGCAAGGTCGTGTCAGTCGGTTGCATGATAGAATACAATATACTAAAATAGAGGACACATGGAAGATGGAACGACTCATGCCTTAACCATAGTTTTGAAAATAAAAAAAGCCTCAACAGAATTGAGGCTTACATTTTCTTAATTATCTTATTTGCCTTTATTCACAACTTCAGATAATTCTTTACCTGCTTTAAATTTCACTAACGTTTTAGCAGGAATTTTAATTTTTGCACCTGTAGATGGGTTTCTTCCTTCTCTTTTTGCTCTTTTAGCAGTACTAAATGTACCGAAACCAATCAATGTAACTTTGTCACCTTTTTTCAATGTTTTACGAATGCTTTCTAATACAGCATTCAATGTGTCGTTTGCAGTTGCGTTAGTTACACCAGCTGCATCAGCGATTACTTTTACTAAATCTCCTTTGTTCATTTTTATTTGTTTGTAAGTTAAAAAAACATTATGCTACAAAGTTATATTCTTTATCGAATTTTCCAAATAATAATAAGAAAATGTTAGTAAAAATGGGATTCTGTGTAAAATTATCCTTTAAAACACTTGATAACACTACTGTTTACGCAGAAAATGAAGTACCACAGCCGCATGTACTCGTTGCATTCGGATTGTTAAAAATGAATCCACGATTGTCTAATCCGCTTTTAAAATCTACTTCGCAATCGTGTAAGTAAATTTCTTGTACCTTATCTATGTAAACTAAAATACCTTCCAGCTCGTACACCACATCGTTTTCTTTTTGTTGGTCAAACTCAAGTACATAGCTGAAACCGGCACAGCCACCACCTCGAACACCTAAGCGTAACCCAAAGCCGACAGCATAATTTCCTTTCTGTAATAAGTCCTTTACTTCTTTCATTGCAGATGCAGTTAATCGAATAGGAATTGTGTTAGTTGATATCGGATGATTCATAGTATAAATAACATTAAAACACAAAGTTAGTTCAATTCTTTTTCTTTGATGTAAATTATGAATTAAAAATGCTTATTTAATTGGATATTAAATCTCAAAAAAAAATCTAATTTTATAGCATCAAATATTTAAACAAAATGAATTTTTCCGATATCCTAGAAATTTTAAAATATACTATACCATCTCTAGTTACCTTAGGTGGAGTTTATATGTTGGTACGTCTTTTTATTGATGATGAAAATAAAAGAAGAAATCAAGAAATAAATAAAACACTTTTATATGAACAAAGAAAGGTATCACAACCATTGCGATTGCAAGCATACGAACGAATTATCGTTTTATTGGAACGTATTCATCCTGTAAGTTTGTTGCAACGAGTTTATCAACCTAATATGCTGTTGCCCGAATTTCAATTAGAACTTATCAAAACCATTCGATTGGAATACGAGTATAACTTATCTCAACAAATGTATATTAATGATGACGCTTGGCAAATGGTAGCAACAGCAAAAGAAGAAACCATCAAAATCATCAATACCTTTGCTTCAAAACTTCCTGACGAATCAGATGGCATTGAATTAAGTAAAGCCATCCTAAATTATTATATGCAAACACAACAAGAAGTGCCTGTACAAATTGCTATTAATTTTGCAAAAAGCGATGTTAAAAACTTATTCTAAAATAACACTCTTATTCAGTGTCGTTTTATATGCTACCGCATGTAAAACATATTATCCTATTTCTTATCAAAGTTCTTTAGAGAAAGTCACCCAATCTGTACAATCAGATACTTCTATTAAAGCTTATTATTTGCCCTTCAAAGATTCTTTAGATAAAATAATGAAAATCCCAATTGCAGAACTTAAGGAAGATATAGTAAAGAAAATGCCGGAAAGTACATTGGGAAATTTAATGGCTGATATATTAAAAATAAAAACACAAGCTTACTTAAATACGCCAATTGATTTTTCTGTTTTAAATTATGGTGGCATTCGCATGGGTTCACTTACTAAAGGAACATTAAATATTGAACATGCTTATTTGCTAATGCCATTTGATAACTACTTGGTAGCACAAAATTTAACCGGACAACAAGTGCAGTTTTTTTGTGATTCTATTGCTACAGTAGGTGGTTGGCCAGTGTCAGGAATTTCTTTCCAAATAAAAGATAAAAAAGCTATCCAGATTTTAATTAATGATGTACCATTAGAAGCATCCAAAACATATAACATGGCAACCAACGATTATTTGGCAAATGGAGGTGATGGAATGACAATATTAAAATCAATTCCTCAAATCCAAACCGGTAAACTTTATCGAGATGCAATTATAGAATATTTTAAAGAACAAACAAAGGCGGGAAAATTTATTTCTTCTTCACTTGAAAATAGAATCACCTATGCAAAATAGAAGAGAATTTTTAAAAACATCCATGCTGTTGAGTGCCGGAATAAGCACAATGGCATCGCCGCAAATATTATTTGCAAATGAGGTTAAAAACCAATTAACGATTTTACATACCAATGATGTACATAGCCATATTGAGCCATTTTCAGAAGTGGATAAAAAATATCCAGGATTAGGCGGTGCAGAATACAGAGCTACCATCATTGAAAATATTAGAAAAAAGAAAGAACACGTATTGCTGTTTGATGCCGGCGATATATTTCAAGGAACCCCATATTTTAATTTCTTTCATGGCGATTTAGAAATTGACTTAATGAATAAAATGGGATACGATGCCGCCACCATAGGCAACCACGACTTTGATGGTGGCATGGAAAGCTTGGCACGGCAAATTACACGTGCTCATTTTCCATTTGTTAATTGCAATTATGATTTTTCTAACACACCGATAGACGGAAAAGTACACAAGCATATTATCCTAAATAAAGGTAAATTAAGAATCGGTGTAACCGGTTGTGGCGTAGAATTAAATGGTTTAGTGCCCGATGCTTTATATACTTCTACACAGTATTTAGATCCAATAAAAAGTGTACAAGAACAAGTTAATATGCTCAAACAAAAAAAATGTCATTTCATCATTTGTTTATCACATTTAGGATATAAATACAATACAGCCAAAGTATCCGATATTGTATTAGCCAATAATACATTTGATATAGATTTAATTATTGGAGGCCACACACATACCTTCTTAGAGGCACCAGTAAAAGAAAAAAACAGTATCGGAAAAGATGTTTTAATTAATCAAGTAGGTTGGGCTGGTGTACAAATAGGACAGCTAAATTATCTTTTTGAAAAATCTTTCAGAAAAAAGTTATCAAACTCTCAAACTGTAATTGTTGATAAAAAGTCAATAGAAAAATAATTTTTTTTATAAGGAAATTTTCCTCATCTTAGTTTCATCGATTAGTTGTCATTTTTAATTTATTAAAAACCGTAAGAGTGTATGAAAAACAAGCATGAACTTGTGTGGGAAAATTGTCTCAAAATAATTAAAGATAACATAAATGTACAAAGCTTCAAAACTTGGTTTGAACCAGTTAAGCCCGTTAAGTTGGATGGGAATAGTTTAACCATTCAGGTGCCAAGTCAATTCTTTTATGAATGGCTAGAAGAACATTATGTTACTTTATTGCGCAAAACAATTAAACGCGAATTGGGAGATGATGCAAAACTTGAATATAGAATATTAGTAGATGCATCTAGTGGAGCAAAAGCAGATTCAAAAACAGTAGATATACCAAATTATAGAGAAGGTGTTTATGGTAGTAATGAGATTTCTATGCCAGCAGTATTTTCAAGTCCAATGGTAAAAAATCCATTTGTTATTCCAGGCCTGAAAAAAATTCATGTAGATTCACAATTAAATCCCAATTATTCATTTGATTCATTTATAGAAGGTGATTGCAATAAATTTGCAAGAAGTGCAGGTATGGCAGTAGCAAAAACACCAGGCGGCACAGCTTTTAATCCTTTAGTCATATATGGTGGTGTGGGTTTAGGAAAATCACACTTAGCACAAGCTATCGGAAATTTTATAAAAGTAAATACGTCCAATAAAACGGTATTATATGTTGGCTCTGAAAAATTTACTAGCCAATTCTTAACAGCCGTAAAAGATAATAGCACTAATGATTTTATTCATTTCTATCAACAAATAGATGTATTAATTATTGATGATATACAATTCTTTGCCAACAAACAAAAAACACAAGATATTTTCTTCCATATTTTTAATCACTTACATCAAAATGGTAAGCAATTAATTCTAACTTCGGACAGAGCACCTAAGGATTTAGAAAACATGGAAGAGCGTTTGTTGTCTAGATTTAAATGGGGCTTAACTACCGATTTACAAACACCTGATTATGATACACGTGTTACTATTCTTCAGAAAAAATTACACGCCGATGGAATTGAAATGAATGAAGATGTAGTGCGATTTATTGCTACAAACATCAAAACAAATGTGCGTGAATTAGAAGGTGTTCTGACCTCTATTTTAGCACAAGCCACTTTAAATAAACAAGATATTACTTTAGATTTAGCAAAACGTACTGTAATAAATTTTGTAAAACATGCTACTAAAGAAATTTCTTTAGATATGATACAAAAAACGGTATGCGATTATTTTGAAGTGCCAGTTGAAAAATTAAAAGAACCTACACGTAAACGTCAGTTTGTACAAGCTCGACAATTATCAATGTTTTTTGCTAAAGAATACACTAAAGCCTCATTGAAATCAATTGGACAACAATTCGGTGGCCGAGATCACAGCACTGTAATCCATTCATGTCAAGCGGTTAGAAACCTAATTGATACAGATGATGAGTTTAGAGATTCTGTAGATGAACTAAAAAAACGAATTGAATTAAGTTTATAAACGAAAAAAAATCCTACATTATTTAGTAGGATTTTTTATTAAAAAAATATTAGCAATTAATTAAACCAAATTTTCTTGAGAATTTTTGAATTATATTTGCAAAGTTCTTTAAAAAACCTATCTTTGCCGACCCAAAGTTCTTATAAAGAAAAAGGAGGTGAGGTGGGTGAGTGGCTTAAACCACCAGTTTGCTAAACTGACGTACGGGAAACTGTACCGAGGGTTCGAATCCCTCCCTCACCGCAGCAAACAATCAAACCATCATCGGGATGTAGTTCAGTCCGGTTAGAATGCCTGGTTTGGGACCAGGAGGTCGTTGGTTCGAATCCAGCCATCCCGACTAACCAAGAAAAAGCTTCACAGCAATGTGAGGCTTTTTTATTTTCGTAAGAAATCAAAAATAAAGTTCGTTGGTTCTCCCGACACATCGGGACAGCCATCCCGACTAACCAAGAAAAAGCTTCACAGCAATGTGAGGCTTTTTTATTTTCGTAAGAAATCAAAAATAAAGTTCGTTGGTTCTCCCGACACATCGGGACAGCCATCCCGACTAACCAAGAAAAAGCTTCACAGCAATGTGAGGCTTTTTTATTTTCGTAAGAAATCAAAAATAAAGTTCGTTGGTTCTCCCGACACATCGGGACAGCCATCCCGACTAACCAAGAAAAAGCTTCACAGAAATGTGAGGCTTTTTTTATGTCTAAGCTATTGATTTTGCTGATAGTTTTACAAATTGCTGCCTAATACCAAATTAGTTATTTCTTATAAAAGGTATCCATTTAAGGCTCACTTTTGGTATTTTGAGAGACCTACATGGATACCTGTTGTTCTACGATAAATGTAAGGCTTATGGTAGTTTTGAATTTATTCATTTGTATTTTGGAATAAATCTAAGTAGTCTTTAAATAAATATAATCTACCTCTTTGTCCACCTGTTACTTCTTTTAAAATCTGTAATCTTTCTAAATCAGAGATTAGTTTATAAGATGATACATTAGATTTATTAATTAGCTTCTCTACTTGTGCAACATCAATTATAGGTTTTGTATATAGATAATCAATAATCTTTTTGGCATCAGTGTTTCTACTTTTTAATGATTTTGACTTTACTTCAATATTCTTTTGTAATTGTAAGATCCCATCAAAAGTAGTAACACCATTTTTTGCAGTTTCTATTACACCTGTCAAGAAAAATTTAAACCATTGATTTAAATCATTATGTGTTCTTACTCGCATTAAGTTATCATAGTAAAGAGTTCTGTTTCTTTCAAAGAAATCAGATAAATATAGAATTGGTCTCTTTAATATACCTTTACTTACTAAATACAATGTGATTAGCAATCTACCTACTCTTCCATTGCCATCTAAGAAAGGATGTATAGTTTCAAACTGATAATGTATTAAAGCTATTTTTAGTAAATCAGGTAATTGATTTAATTCATCATTAGCAAATTTTTCTATATCAGACATGTAATCCAAAACAGTATGATGTGTAGGTGGTACAAATACTGCATCATTTATAGAAGCACCACCAATCCAATTTTGACTTGTTCTATAATTACCTGGCATCTTATGTTTGCCACGCACACCATGTAATAATATTTTATGAGTTTGCTTTATAAGGCGTGAAGAAAATGGAATAGTATGCAATTGCACTACAGCTTGATTCATAGCTGCAATATAATTTTGTACTTCTTCCCAATCATCTCTTTTTTCAATAGAGATTTCTTCTTTTCTTAAAAAGGCTTCTTCTATATTGGTTTGTGTGCCTTCTATTTTTGAAGATTGTGTAGCTTCTTTTGCAATATGCAAACTGATAAACAAATCAATATTTACATATTCAGAATACATATCTAATCTACCTAAATGTCTATCTGCCTTACTTAGTAAATTTAGTACAATCATATCATCTACTACCCAATTTCTATGAATAGTATTAGGTTGAAAACTTTTGTATAAACCTTGATTGATATATTTTCCTGCTTCAAACTTATTCATATTAGATAATTACTTAAATAAACACCTGCTAATTTAAGAAAAAATGTTAAAATCTTAAATAAATATTCTTTTATTTAAGCTAATTCAAGATAATCTTAATTAACTCTTAATATCATAAAATTAAAATCACACAATATGAAAGGAAATAACAAAGGTATTTCCTTTGTATTAAAGAAAGGAATAAGGCAAAAGACGTTGAAAATATTTCATTCTACATTAGTTTAATCATTAATAAGCACAGATTGGAAATTTCTACAAAAATGTACATAAATGCTATTTATTGTGATTCAAATAAATTAAATACAAATATGGATAAAGACCTATTCATTTATGATTTTTTAAATTCTGATTTAAACAAAAATTCAGGAACTCAAATATCCATAAAAATGAATCGGGATTTCTCAATTAATAAAATAATTTATGTTGTTAATGTTAATGGAAACATTCTTCATTTTCAGATGTACTAATAAACAAAAGACACTTATAAGGATACCTGACAAAACCAGTAGTCTTTAGACTTTACATAACTTATTGATTTAGAATGCTTGGTTTGGGATCAGTAGTTCGTTGGTTCTCCCGACACATCGGGACAGCCATCCCGACTAACCGAATAATGCCTTACAGAAATGTGAGGCATTTCTTTATTTTTTCATCGCTCATTTTTAGTAGAATGATATTGACTTTTTTATAGCTTATCTCGTTTTCATTTGAAATTTAGAAAACGATGCCAATAATTTCATATCAATAAAAATAGATACTTGATATTAAAATTAAGTTGGATTGTTTTATCTGTTAAAATGTCTATTCTCTGACAAAATTACATTTATTTTTAAATGGCATGAAAATAGACTACTTTTGCAAAAAAAATTAAACAATTAAATTTATAAATAGTATGGCAAAAAGTAAAGTTAGTATTCAGCCTTTAGCTGACAGAGTAGTAGTTAAAGCAGCTGAAGCAGAAACAAAAACAAAATCGGGTATTATTATTCCTGATTCAGCAAAAGAAAAACCACAAAAAGGGGAAGTAGTTGCAGTTGGTCCAGGAAAAAAAGATGAACCAACTACTGTAAAAATTGGAGATACTGTTTTGTATGGTAAATACGGTGGAACAGAAATAAATATAGACGGAACAGACTATTTAATTATGCGTGAGGCTGATATTTTGGCAATCGTTTAGTTAATTATAGTGTAGATTCAAATAAATAAAATCATTCAAATAAATAAAATTTAAAAATGAGCGCGAAACAAATTAGTTACAGCACAGAATCGAGAGATAAATTAAAAGCTGGTGTGGATGCATTGGCAAATGCTGTTAAAGTTACATTAGGACCTAAAGGAAGAAATGTAATTATAGAAAAAAAATTCGGAGCACCAGCTATTACCAAAGATGGTGTTACCGTTGCAAAAGAAGTAGAATTAGAAGATCCATTTGAAAACATGGGCGCACAATTAGTAAAAGATGTAGCGTCTAAAACGAACGATGTTGCCGGTGATGGTACTACCACTGCAACTGTGTTAGCACAAGCAATCATTGCTCCAGGTTTAAAATCAATTACGGCTGGTGCCAATCCAATGGATTTAAAACGTGGGATAGATAAAGCTGTTCAAGCTGTAGTAAAAGAATTGAAATCAATTTCTGAAAAAGTAGGAAAAGATTTCTCTAAAATAAAACAAGTTGGTTCTATTTCTGCTAATAATGATGAAGAAATTGGTGCTTTAATTGCTCAAGCAATGGAAAAAGTAACTACAGAAGGCGTTATTACTGTTGAAGAAGCTAAAGGAACGGATACTTATGTAGAGGTGGTAGAAGGAATGCAGTTCGATAGAGGCTATATTTCCCCATACTTTGTTACCAATGCGGATAACATGGAATGCGAAATGGAAAAACCTTTCATCTTAATATACGACAAGAAAGTTTCTACAATGAAAGATTTGTTGCCTATTTTAGAAAAGGTGGTACAAACAGGTCGTGGTTTATTAATTATTGCTGAAGATGTAGAAAGTGAAGCTTTAGCTACATTGGTGGTAAATAGATTAAGAGGTTCATTGAAAATTGCAGCAGTAAAAGCACCTGGCTTTGGCGATAGAAGAAAAGCGATGTTGCAAGATATTGCAATCTTAACGGCTGGCGAAGTCATCTCTGATGAATTAGGCTTTAAATTAGAAGACACCCAAATAAATCAATTAGGGGTTGCTGAGAAAGTGGTCATTGATAAAGATAACACAACTATCATCAATGGTTCCGGTAAAAAAGGAGATATCCAAGCAAGGGTAAATCAAATTAAAGCTCAAATTGAAACAACAACATCTGATTATGATAGAGAAAAATTACAAGAACGTTTAGCTAAATTATCAGGTGGCGTTGCAGTATTGTACGTAGGTGCACCCTCAGAAGTGGAAATGAAAGAGAAAAAAGATCGTGTAGATGATGCATTACATGCCACTCGTGCAGCAGTGGAAGAAGGTATTGTGCCTGGTGGAGGTGTTGCTTTAATTAGAGCAAGCGTTGCTTTAGATAAATTAAAAGGTGCAAATGAAGATGAGCAAACAGGAATCGAAATTATTAAAATAGCATTAGAATCTCCTTTGCGTCAAATTTCTGAAAATGCAGGTGTAGAAGGTTCAATAGTTGTTCATAATGTGAAAAATGGTAAAAAAGATTATGGCTACAATGCAAAAACAGAAGTGTATGAAAACTTATACAAAGCAGGCGTTATCGATCCAGCAAAAGTAACACGCGTTGCTTTAGAAAATGCTGCATCCATCGCATCTATGATTTTAACAACAGAATGTGCAATCGTTGAAAAACCAAGCAAAGATGCACCGGCGATGCCTGGAGGTGGAATGCCTGGCGGAATGGGTGGAATGATGTAATAGAACATTATACTTAATACTACAACCGAAAGCAATTGCTTTCGGTTTTTTTTTGATTTTTTGATGAAATATGATTCCCTAATACTTCCTTAAAAATAAAATTCAAATCAGATTTATTTTCCTATAAAAAATTCATATCTTACAATACTTTAAATAGTACATTATGAAGAAATTTTTGCTGAGTGTCTCCGCTTGTTTATTTGCAACTTTTAACTTAAAAGCCGATCCAATTATAAATTTAAATTTACTTTCACCCACGTCTATTTGTGCCACTGGAAATGATTCCGTGAGTTATTCCATTTCTGCATCTAGTATTCCTGCGAACACAAACGTAGTTATCTATCAAAGCATGGATAGTACTTTTAATCCTTACTTAAATCAAGGAGATAGCATTGCTTTCATTCCTGGTAATTCAATTCCTCGTGATACGATTAATTTTGGGTCATGTGTAAAAACCTTAGGTATTTTTATTGATGCATGTGGTGCATCTGGCAAAGAAGGTCGAAATGAATACATTATATTGACATCTGGAAATGGAATTAAAGTAAGTAACTTAGGAATAAATTTTTCTTCTCAAAATAATACAGGTGGAGCTTCTAATGCAGACATAAATATAGGTTCAAATGCATGTAGCTATAAAACACCATCAGCCACTTTAATTAATAATTTGAGAGTTGGTTCTTGTAACGCATCTAATGTTATACCAGCGTCACCTACAGATTCTATTCCACCAAATGCCATTATACTTTGTTTTACAAGCGATAGTGTTTCCGCAAATTATAGTATAAACGGCTTGTGCAATTTAGGATATCCAATCTATGTAATTCAAAACGCATGTACTAGAACAATAGGTGCATTTACCAATGACTCAAGATGCGATGCGCCAGCAAGATATAGAAGTACATTTGCCGTAGATAAACGCTTGAATTGTTCTGATAATTTTACGTATGATTTGTGTAATATTTTTGATTTAGATGGCACGTATGCCATTCGTCAAACAGGAACAGATACCGCACGTGTTTCTAACAATGGTATCAGAATAAATGCCATCGACTCATGTGGTGGAATAGATTATGCTCAGCTTAATTTTTCCACTGATACCATTTTGAAATTTAGAATTTCACCCAATGCTTGTAATCAAGGATATTTTTATTTAAAAGCTATTACGCATCCAAATGGAACACAGCCTATTTCGAATACTATAAAATATAAATTAGTTTGCAACAATGTAAATGCTATTGCTCAACAACGAATTGTTTGCAGCGGCGATACAACACTCATTAATATTTCAAGCACAAACACCAATTCTATCTTTAATTGGTCAATTGGTGGAACTACTACGATACAAGGCGCATTTGCCGGTTCTGGAAATATAATTAAACAATCTCTTTTCAACAATAATACCATCATCGATAGTGTTTCTTATTTAATAAATTCTACGGATGGAAATTGTGTAGAAAGAACCAGCGTGAATATTGTTGTCAATCCATCTCTAAAACCTAAAATAGATGGCAAATTAATATTATGCAACAATCAAACAACTGTACTAACTGTTCGAGGTGATTATGATTCTATTCGATGGAGTATAAATGAAACAACAGCATCAATAGATATCACACAAGAAGGTACTTATTCCGTGACTGTATTTAAAGATGGATGTTCAGCAACAACAAGTGAAACGGTAACAGCCGTAAACGTAATCATCAATATTGACGGAAATACGGAAGTATGCAACAATCAACCTGCCGTAATTAGAGCACTCGGAACATTCGATTCCGTGAGATGGAGCAATGGCACATTTGGCAGCCAAGCTACATTTGTAGCAGCTGGTAGTTATTCTGTTACTGGTTATTTAAATAATTGTGCAGTAACATACGATTTTAGAATTACAAATTGTCAAGCACAAGAATGTAATCCAACCATTAAAGGGAATTTTACTTTCTGTCAAGGTGATTCCACTATATTAGATGCAGGTAACGGTTTTGCTTCTTACGCATGGAACACAGGTGAATCTACTCAAACTATAAAAGTAAAAACTGCCGGAAAATATATTGTCAACGTAACCGGAAATAATTGTACCGGAAAAGATTCAATTCAAGTGGTAGTGAATGAATTACCACAATTAAGAATAGATGGTATAAATCTTATTTGTCCAAATACACAGACCAACTTAACGGCCATTGTTCAAGCAGATTCTATTCGCTGGAATACTGGAGCGACAACAAATGTAATTACCATTTCAACACCTCAAACGTATACTGTAACTGCTTATACAAACGGTTGCTCTAATACGGCTTCATTGCAAGTGCTTTTCCAACAGGTAAGTTCACCATTTAATCTTGGAAACGATACTACATTTTGTCAAAATGAATCATTCATATTAGCCACTGGAAACATTAAAACAGTTTGGAGCAACGGAGAAGTAGGAGCACATATAAATGTTACTACAGCAGGAACCTATATCGCAACTATTACTGAAAAATGTGCGACACTTTCTGACACAATCACTTTAACAACAACAGATTGTTCCGGTGATATTTGGTTGCCAAATGCATTTTCACCTAATGGCGATGGCGTAAACGATGTTTATATGGTTCGTGCAAATACTACTGTCACTATTGAATCCTTTATGATTTACAATCGTTGGGGAAATCGTGTGTTTGAAGCTAATAATAGTGTACCTAATGATGCCACTAAAGGTTGGGATGGAACATTTAAAGGAGAACAAGCACAGGCAGAAGTATATGGCTATCACGTAGTTGCTCGTTTTAAAGATGGATCAAAAAAGATATTAAAAGGCAATGTTACCTTGTTGAAATAATAATAATCTTGTTTTTTCTGCTTACATTTATTGGTTGTACTTTTGTACTCGAATCAATAATATGAAACCACTCTATTTTACATTAATGTTTGTTTGTTGCTTGTTGCTTGCTAAAGCACAGACTTTACAATTGACACCAATTACTTCTGAAAACTTTTGTGCGAGCGGAAAAGATACTGTTCGTTTTTCATTGAACTATTCCAATATTCCAGCAGGAAGTAATATCGTTTTTTATCAATCTACAAATCCAAATTTTAATCCTTACTTAGGTCAAGGTGATAGCATAGGATTTATAAATATAGGTTCTAATACTAATCAAACTGGAAATCAAATTATTACAGATTGTCCACATATAGTAGGTATTTTTATTGATGCTTGTAATGATAATGGTCGCTCTGAGCCTGCCAATGAATATATATTAATAACTTCAGGCAAAGGATTTTTAGTCAATAATTTAAAAATAGATTTGCCTGCAAATAAAGACATTAACTTAGGTTCCAATCCATGTACTTTCGGCACACCTTCAGCAGCATTAATGACGTTGTTAAGAATTGGTACTTGTAATTCCACAAATCTAATACCAGCATCTCCTGGAGATTCCATTCCACCGAATGCATTAGTTGTTATTTTTACCGGCAACGGAACCGATCAGCCGTATGATTTCAGTGATTTATGTAATACAGGGCAAGATGTTTATATTCTACAAAACAATTGTACGCTACCCATAAATAGTGGATCATTTGCCAATAATGGTCCAGTACAACCTTGCTCTCAAAATTTGCGTACAACCATCATCTACAATAGAAGTTGTATGGATATATTGAGTTATGATAGATGTGGCTTGTCAGTTTTTGATAATGCAAATCCGAATGCCGGTGATGGTAATTATGTCATACACCTGGATAATACGGATATTTCAACTGTTGGAAATGGTGGAATTTTAAACAATAATGCCAATAAATGCAATGGTGTAGAAATTGATTCAATAGTTGGAAGCCAAATTATTAAGTACGCAATTCCAAATGATGGATCCAATAATGGTGGCACAGCAAGTAATTTTTGTAATGATGGTTTACATTATATCAAAGCAATAACCAATCCCAAAGCAAGTCAACCTATTTCTAATGCGATTCAGTTTAATTTAACGTGTTTAGATATTGCAACCAATGTAAATAGCCTTTCTATTTGTTCTGGTTCAAATGCTGCTATTACTATTTCTAGTTCAGATCCAAATGCAACATTTAGTTGGGTGGTAAGTGGAGGCAATTCGATCACTGGAGCAACTGCAGGAAGTGGCAATACCATCAATCAAGTTTTAACGTATTCAGGTAATACGAAAGATAGCATTACTTATATTATTACGGCAAAAGATGGAAATTGTACTGTTACTAAAAATGTAAAAGTAGTAGTGAGTAAGTGTTCCACTTGTACAATAAATTTTGATTTTGGCGCTGAATCTACGATCATTTGTGTTGGTAAAACAATATCATTAGATGCAAGTACTGCTTATGATTCATATATATGGAGTACTGGTGCAATTACGCACGATATAACCATTACACAACCCGGAAAATATTGGGTAGAAGTTACAAAAAATAATTGTAAAGGCGCTGATACTATTTTAGTATTACAAGTAGATAAACCTTTGAAACCAAACATTGGAAGAGATACTTCTTTTTGTGGTGCGTTTGCATTAAATCTTTCAGTTTCTAATCCAAATAACAATACAGTGGAATGGTTCAGAAATCAAACATTAGTTGGAACTGCAAATACTTTTGTTGCTAATCAAGCAGGAACATACATAGTTAAAGTAAGTAATGGTTGCGGTAGTGTAGCAGATACCATGGTGATTACAAGTAGCGGTTCATTGACGCTGAATTTAGGAAATGATACCACATTATGTAATGGAAAAACAATTCAACTGAATGCATCAGTCAGTGGCAATAATATTACGTATCAATGGAGCACTGGTGAGCAAACTCCAAGTATTTTAGTTTCACAATTTGATAGATACGATGTAATAGTGTCGAATGGAAATTGTACTGTATTTGATACTATTTTAGTTGATTTTATCAACCAGCCTACTATTAACCATTTGGGGAATGACACAATGATTTGCGGTGATTTTTTGATGCAATTATTTACTGGAGATGCCAATACTCATTGGAATACAAACGCAAACGGACCTCAAATACAAGTAACAAAAGGTGGTACATATATTGCTGAAAATAAAAACCAATGTGGACAAATTAGTGATACCATTGTCATTACTCAATTTACTAAACCATCAGTAAACATTGGCAGTGATACCACATTTTGTGACAGCATTCAATTGACAGTAGGTAATGGCAATTTTACTACCATAAGATGGAGTACTGGTGATTCATTGCGTTCTATTATGGTGACAAATTCAGGATTGTTTTCAGTTAAAGTGTCAAATACAAATTGCCTCACCGTTGATTCCATTTCTTTAAATAAAGCGTGTTTGTATGAAGTGTATATACCAACTGCCTTTACCCCAAATGGCGATGGTTCCAATGATTATATTGCTCCTTTATCATTCAGAAAAGAGGTTGAGATATTGCAATTTCTAGTGTACAATCGTTGGGGTGAATTGGTGTATGAACAATCTAATTTTACGCCAAATTCATTGTATCATGGTTGGGATGGATCGTTTAAAGGAGCACCTGCACAAATGGATACGTATGTGTATATTTATAAAGCTAAATTACCGGATAATACAATTAAATCCTATAATGGTGTTTTTACTTTAATGAGATAGCAAAGTATGGTAACTGTTCTTTTTTTATTTTTTGTGAAACCATACATTTGAAATTAGTTTGCTAAAAAAATATAAAATATTTGTTTTATTTCCTTGCATAGGATAATATGGGTTTCTCTCTATTGAGGTATTTTGTGATGTATTGTTTACAATTTATATTTCTTCAAAATGCGTGAAGGATGGGAGCGGAAATACTTTTTTGGTTGGCTGGGTGTGTTGGCAAAAAGATTGTAGCGTACAGCCTGACGGCATGAGTAGGCATGGTGCGTAGGCAATGCCGGCACGCTCTATTTTAATTTATTTTCAATAAAAAAACGTGGTAAAAAATTACCACGTTTCTATTTTTATCAAGCGCAATTTTTACTTCTCAATACTCACATCTATTTCACTTCTTCTACTACTTCTGCATCTTGTACATCATCAGTAGCGTTTGTATTTTGTTGTCCGTTTGTAGATGCATCTTGTTGTGCGCCACCTTGGTTAGAGGCGTTATACATATCTTGCGAAGCTGCTTGCCATGCATTGTTCAACTCTGCAAGGCTAGCATCAATGGCTACAATATCTTGAGCCTTGTGCGCTTCTTTTAATTTTTCTACGGCACTTTCAATAGTAGCTTTTTTGTCAGCAGGTAATTTGTCGCCAAATTCTTTTAATTGCTTTTCGCTTTGGAAAATTAAGGTATCTGCTTCGTTTAATTTATCTACTTTTTCACGAGCTTCTTTGTCGGCAGCTTCATTGGCTTTTGCTTCGGCTTTCATTTTTTCAATTTCTTCTTTGCTTAAGCCGGTTGATGCGGTGATGCGAATATTTTGTTCTTTGCCTGTTCCTTTATCTTTTGCCGTTACACTTAAAATACCATTGGCATCAATATCGAAAATTACTTCGATTTGCGGAACGCCACGTGGTGCAGGTGGAATACCATCTAAGTGGAAGCGACCAATTGATTTATTGTCTTTTGCCATCGGACGTTCACCTTGTAAAACGTTTAGCTCTACAGAAGGTTGATTGTCTGCGGCTGTAGAAAATGTTTCAGATTTTTTGGTAGGAATAGTAGTGTTTGATTCAATTAATTTTGTGAAAACACCACCGTAAGTTTCAATTCCTAATGATAATGGCGTTACGTCTAATAATAAAACGTCTTTTACATCACCAGTTAAAACACCACCTTGTATGGCAGCACCTACGGCAACTACTTCATCCGGATTTACACCTTTTGATGGTTTTTTACCAAAGAATTTTTCTACTACTTCTTGTATTTTAGGCATTCGTGTGGAGCCTCCAACTAAAATAACTTCGTCGATTTGACCAGCTGAAATTCCAGCATCTTTCAACGCTTTACGACATGGTTCTAAGGTGCGTTCTACTAATGTTTCTGTTAATTGGTCAAACTTAGCACGAGATATTTTTTTTACTAAATGCTTTGGAACACCATCCACTGCAGTGATGTAAGGTAAGTTGATTTCCGTTTCAGAGGTGGCAGATAATTCAATTTTAGCTTTTTCTGCAGCTTCTTTTAAGCGTTGTAAAGCCATTGGATCTTTACGTAAGTCGATGCGTTCTTCATTTTGAAATTCAGAAGCTAACCAATCAATAATGGCTTGGTCGAAATCGTCACCACCTAAGTGTACATCACCATTGGTTGATTTTACTTCAAAAACGCCATCGCCTAATTCTAAAACAGATACGTCGAATGTACCACCGCCTAAGTCGTACACTGCAATTTTCATATCTTTTCCACCTTTATCTAGACCATACGCTAATGCAGCTGCAGTAGGTTCGTTGATGATACGCTTTACATCTAATCCAGCAATTAAACCTGCTTCTTTTGTAGCTTGGCGTTCTGAGTCGTTAAAGTATGCAGGTACTGTAATCACAGCTTCTGTTATGGTTTGACCTAAATAGTCTTCTGCCATTTTTTTACATTTTTGTAAAACGATAGCTGAAATTTCTTGTGGTGTGTACAATCTGTCATGCAAACGAATTCGAACAGTATCGTTGTCACCTTTTTCTACTTTGTAGGATACGTATTTTTGTTCTTTCTCCGTATCGCTGTGGTGTTTACCCATAAAACGTTTAATAGATGAAACCGTATTCAACGGATTCGTAATTGCTTGTCGTTTTGCTGGAGCACCTACTTTTCGTTCGCCATTTTCTAAAAAACCTACTATAGATGGAAGTGTGCGTTGTCCTTCATCTGTTGTAATTACTACCGGTTCATTGCCTTCCATTACGGCAACGCAAGAGTTGGTAGTGCCTAAGTCAATTCCTATTATTTTTCCCATAATTGTTATTTTTCTTTTTTAATGTTGAAACCTAAATGTCAAGTATTATGCCAATGGCACTAGTATGACAAAATGACAATGTAATAATACTTAATAGAATGTACAGGAATTTTTGGCTGTGTATTTAGCGTAATGCACTTAACTACAAATGACAATTTTTTTTGTCTCAAAGAATTCTTCTGAATAGAATTCATGAATATCGATAATTCGAATGTTCTTTTTTATATTATTCAATTCGTCTTTTAAATCTCCACCTTTCAAGGCAATTATTTTTTTTGGATTTTTATTTTTACTCCAAAAAATGAGATCACTCATTTTTGCCACAGCACGTGTAACAACGTAATCAACGTTTAGATTGATATTTTCAGCTCGTTCTATTTTTGTGCTTACATTTTTTAAATCTAATGCTTTTACTACTTCATTTACAACCGTAATTTTTTTTGCAACGGAATCGGTTAAAATAAATGTTACTTCCGGAAAATAAATTGCTAAAGGAATGCCCGGAAAACCACCACCAGTACCAATATCTAATACAATGCTCTTGTTTTCAAAAGAATTAATTTTTGCAATTGCTAATGAATGTAATACATGGCGTTCAAAAAAATTATCCATATCTTTTCTCGATATCACATTTATTTTCTCATTCCATTGAGCATACAATGAAAAAAGTAATTCAAATTTATTTAATTGTTGCGCTGTTAATTCAGGAAAATATTTTTTTATGGTATTCATAAGTGCAATGAATGGTTTATGTTTTATAGCGTGTAAACAAGTATATTATAATTAGAAGAAACAAAATCTTGATAACATCGTATTAATTCGTTTTTTGAAAGTTCAATCATCTCAAAACTAGAAGGGAAAAGTCGTGGTGCGTTACCCAATTTATTCAGTGTAGCTTGACTTAAAGCTTCTTTATTTCCATTGTATTGAAAATAAGAATATTCAAAAGATGTATTTCCAATGCATTTTTGATTTTTGATATAGTTTTTGTTGCTTGCATCGTAAATGGTTATGTCACCTAGTATTTGTGCGGTTTTGCTCATTCTTGTTTCGCGTACCTGACAGCTTATTTTTTTGAACTTTTGAATTTTAATATCATTTCCTAATGAATCTTTTTTTACATTACCTCTTTCATCCAGAACATAATTCCAGCCATCGTTTATTGTTTTATCTTCCGTTGTGTTATATTCTTTTAAAATATCCGGTGAGATTTTTATGTCGTACAAGTTTAGTTTAACGACATAGTCGTATTGAATATTTTCTCTTGTTTTATAATCAATAGAAAGCCAACTGTTTTTTTTCGTGAGTTTTATATTTTCTAAAATATGTTGTTCAAATGTATGTGGTAAAAGGAGAGATGGGTTTTTATCAACAATAAGTAATACATAATTTCTCCCTTTTATTTCTGCTTGGTCAATCAATTCATTTACATCTTTATAGTTGATATAGAATTTTTTGGAAGCAATAAAATAATCAACGGATTGCCTAATGGCACTTTTGTTTTCGGAGTTTAATAATTTCCATCCTTGATCATAATAAAATTGTGCTGAATTTTGTCGTGATTCTTCTAGTGCAGCGGTCAAATCAAAGGTTTCAATTGCTGCTATCGAGCCATCATTATGGTAAAGTGGTAAAAGTGGAACTATTTTATTTTGTCTGTTTTCAATCTTGGAATAGATATTGAAAATTTGTTCCCATTTGTCACCGCTATTAATTGATTTTAAGGTAATGATTTGATGCTTGTCTTTTTCTAATTCTTTATGAAATGCTTTTTCAAATAGTTGAAGTTCTTCTTGTTTATTTTTATATTTTTCATTTTTTTGAATAAATAGATTAACTACTTTTTCATAGTCTTGATTTTCAAAACTCTTTTTTATATTTTGACATGAAAATGTAATTATTGCTAGTAGAAAGATGAATAAAATACGCATACGAAAATGAAATAAAAATAACCAAATGACTTCCTATTTATAGGGTATAAAAATTTGTGCCAAATTACTTATTTTGATTGTACTTCCAACATTTTTTTAAAAAAGTTCCCAATCATTGTTAGAAAATGTCAATAAATGTTATCTGTATATTAAATTCTATTTTTTTTAGTAGCTATTGAATTTCATATTTCTTGATTATCAATTGCATACGAGTTATTTAAATTGATTCTAAATAGCAATTTATCAACAATTTATACAATTTAACGGCTGAATGTTATATTTGCAACCGAGAAAAATTAATCAAATAATGCATTCTTGTAATCCAACCAAAAAGATCCTCGTTTTAATAGCGCTCGTATTATCACTAACTTTTACTACCCATTCGGTTTTTGCAGGCTTTGCTGTTCCCGATGTTGCCGCATCAGATGCAGCAGGTGTAACTAAGGTTAAAGAAGGGATGACGTTATTCAAAACGAATTGCACCTCTTGTCATGCAATTGATAAAAAAGTAATCGGACCAGCATTAGGTGGTATATGGGAACACTGGGAAAGTGAATCGAAGTTTGTTGACTGGGTGCACAATCCATCTAAATTTTTAGAATCCGGAGATCCATACGCAGCGGTATTAAAAGGAAATGATAACACGTTTATCATGACTCCTTTTCCACAATTAACTGCAGAGCAAATTAACAGTATATTACTTTATTTAAAAAACCCAAATGCCGGTGAAGCACCTGCAGCTGCAGCTCCAGCTACTGCTACAAGTTCAAGCGCTGATTCAGGTAGTTCTACATGGTATTTATGGGCATTAATAGCATTTTTGTTGACCTTAGCAGTATTATTGTGGAACGTAACCAATAAATTAGATAAAGTAGTTAAAGAAAGTGAAGGAGAAAAAGTAGAAGAAGTTCCTTTGTCTAAAAAAATATTTAGCAAAAAAACATTCTCTGTAGTTGGTTTAATACTTTCAGTACTATTAGTGGTAAATATTTTTGGTGGCGCTATTGATTTAGGACGCTCTCAAGGATATGCACCCGATCAACCGATTCGTTTTTCACATGCCTTGCACGTGGGACAAAATAAAATTGAATGTCAATATTGCCATACAGGAGTAGAAAAAAGTAAACACGCAAGCATACCTGGAACTCAAATTTGTATGAATTGTCACAAATATGTTCAAGAAGGACCTAAATACGGAAAAGATGAGATTGCAAAAATTTATGAATATTCAGGTTGGGATCCAGATAAAAGTAAATTTGTAAGAGCACCTAAAAATATCGAATGGGTGAAAATCCATAATCTACCCGATCATGTTTATTTTAATCACTCTCAACACGTAAAAGTGGGTGGTGTAAAATGTGAAACTTGCCACGGTAAAGTAGATGAATATGAAGTTATGAAACAATTTGCACCGCTTTCAATGGGATGGTGTATTAACTGCCATAGACAAACTGAAGTGAAATTTGCTGAAAATAAATACTATTCTGTTTTTCAAAAATATCAAGATGAATTGAAAAAAGGAACGAAAGCAAAAATAACAGTAGAAGATATAGGTGGAACAGATTGTCAAAAATGTCACTATTAATATAATTTAACGAACGTTATCAATATATACTAAATGAGTAATAAAAAATATTGGTCGAGCTTGGATGAGTTAAATGAAACTCCTCAATACAAAGAACAAGCTTCGAAAGAATTTAATTACATGGAAGAAACAGATGCAGATGCCTCTGAAAGCGGAACAAATCGCCGTGATTTCTTAAAGGTGATGGGATTTAGCATCTCTGCGGCTGCTATTGCTACAGCATGTAAGATACCTACACACAAAGCAATTCCTTATACTATCGACTTGAGAAAACAAGTGCCGGAAGTAGTTCCTGGAGTAGCAGATTATTTCGCTTCTACATTTACAGATGGGAATGATTTTGTGAATATTTTAGTGAAAACTCGTGAAGGTCGTCCAATTAAATTTGAACCCAACACAGAATCTCCTTTTGGTGGTGCAACGGCGCACTCTGAGGCTTCCGTTTTAGGGTTGTATGATACAACGAGATTGGCGGTTCCTACCTCAAAAAATACAAAATCTACTTGGAAAAAAGTAGATGCAGATATTAATAGCAAATTGAATGCAATTGCAGGAAATGGCGGAAAAATAGCTTTAGTTACAGGCACAGTTTCTTCTGTAATTACTAAAAAAGCAATAGAAAAATTTGTAGCGAAATATCCAACAACAACAGTTGTTGCTTATGATGCTGTTTCTGCTTATGCTACTCGTAAAGCAAATCAAATTACTTTAGGAGCAGCAATTTTACCGGTCATTCATTATAATTTAGCAGATGTTATTGTTGGCTTTAATGCAGATTTCTTGGGAACAGGTGTCGCTGTATTAGCAAACACAAAAAGTTATATTACCAATAGAGTGCCTTCGAAGGAAAATCCTAAGATGTCACGTCATCATCAATTTCAATCTAATGTTACCATTACAGGTGCCAATGCAGATTACAAATACCCAATTAAACCTTCAGAAGAAAAACAAGCATTAATTAATCTGTTTTCTGAAATAGGTGGAAATATTTCAGGTGTTCAAGCTTTAAGCGGTAAAGATGCTAATGAAGGAATAAAAAAAGTAGCTAAAGAGTTATTAGCATCAAAAGGCAAGTCAGTAGTCGTTTCAGATACGAATGACCTTGACGTGCAATTATTAGTAAATGCAATTAACTCTACTTTAGGAAACTATGGTACGGTTATAGATACCAACAATACGTATAATTTTAAAACAGGAAATGATGAAGCATTAGCAACATTGGTAACGGATTTAAAAGCCGGTGTTTATAAAGGTATTATCTTTTTAAATTCAAATCCTGTTTATAATACCACTTATTCCGAAGTATTTAAAGACGCTATTAAAAAAGCTGAATTGTCTATTTCTACTGCAGATAGAGCGGATGAAACAGCGCAATTCTGTCAATTTGTTTGTCCTGATTCACATTTTCTTGAATCATGGGATGTTATTCAACCATTCTCAAATTTCTATGGTTTTGTACAACCTGCCATTGTTCCATTATTTGAAACAAGACAAGTTGCTGCTTCTTTGCTAACTTGGTCTGGTGATACTACTGAGATTGCTCAAGTGGTTCAAAATGAAATAGGAGTAATAACAGGTGGAAATTATCAATCAGCAGTTCAATCAGGTTATTTTGGAAATAAACCTGTACCAAGCGGTTCATCTGCAAATGTAGGTACAGCTTTAGCTGCATTAACACCTGCTACTGCAGCATCAAAAGGTTTTGAAGTAGTATTCTACGAAAAATCTGGTGTAGGTGATGGTAGTTTTGCTAACAATCCATTCTTGCAAGAAATGCCGGATCCATTAACAAAAGTTACTTGGGATAACTACGTTTGTGTACCATATTCATTTGCAAAAGAACAAGGAATTGATGCTCAACCTGCACAAAAAAAAGTACCGATTGCAAAAGTTACAATGAACGGTAAATCTATCGAATTGCCAGTAGTTGTTCAATTTGGTCAAGCTCAAAATACATTAGCAATTGCCGTTGGTTATGGTCGTGAAAAATCAGGTCCAGCAGGCGACGCAGTAGGTAAAAACATGTATGCATTCTTATCTGCAAAAAATGGTGTTACTTCCTATTCAACCAGTGGTGCAACGTTCGAGTTAACAGGTAAAACTTATGAATTAGGATTAAATCAAACATATCATACATTAATGGAAGATAATGCACTTCCGTTAAGATCAAAAAAATATAGAGGCTCTATCGTTAAAGAAACTACATTAACTGATTATTCAAAAAATGAACATGCAGGAAATGAAGATAGAGAAAAAATAAAAGAAGAATTTAGCCATTCTTTATACGACGGTTATAAACCTCATGATTACAAACAAGGTCATCATTGGGGAATGGTTGTTGATTTAAATGCATGTATCGGTTGTGGTGCTTGCGTGGTTGCATGTAGTATTGAAAACAATGTTCCAGTTGTAGGAAGACGTCAAGTTTACCGTTCTCAAGAAATGCATTGGTTGCGTATCGATAGATACTATAATGGAAATCCAGACAATCCAGATGTATCCTTCCAACCTATGATGTGCCAACATTGTAATAATGCACCATGTGAGAACGTTTGTCCAGTAAATGCAACGAACCACAGTTCAGAAGGCTTGAATCAAATGGCATATAATAGATGTATCGGTACTAGATATTGTGCCAATAACTGTCCATATAAAGTACGTCGTTTTAACTGGTTAGATTATCAAGCTGCGGATGCCTTTGGTAAATTTAACGATGGTAAAATGTCATTCACAGATAAAGAAGCTCAATCTTACATGTTTGAAGACTTGACAAGAATGGTATTAAATCCGGATGTGGTAACACGTTCTCGTGGTGTAATCGAAAAATGTTCTTTCTGTGTTCAACGTATTCAAGAAGGCAAATTGCAAGCTAAAAAAGAAAGTCGTCCGTTAAAAGACGGTGAAGTAAAAACAGCTTGTCAAACAGCATGTTCAACTAACGCAATTATCTTCGGAGATCAAAATAATAAAGAAAGTGTAGTGGCAAAAACATTTGATACAAGTGGAAGAAACTACTTCGTGTTAGAAGAACAACATTTCTTACCAGCTGTTGGCTATCAAGTGAAAGTTCGAAATAAAGATGAGCAACCGGCAAGATATTTTATTTATAAACCGAACGAAGCATAATTAAAATTAAGTAAACAATTTAAAAGTAGTAAAGCAAGATATAATGGCAAGTCATTTTGAATCACCACTACGCGAACCGTTAATAAACGGTAATAAGACCTACAAGGATATTACGAGAGATATCGTAGCTCCAACAACAGGTAAAATACAACCAAAATGGGCATTTTGGACAGCTGTTTCTGCTGTTTTCGCAGGTTTATTTGTATTTTGTATCGCATGGGAAGTAATGTTCGGTATTGGTACTTGGGGTGCCAATAAAACAGTAGGTTGGGCATGGGATATCACCAACTTCGTGTGGTGGATTGGTATCGGTCATGCTGGTACATTAATCTCAGCTATCTTATTGTTGTTCCGTCAAAAATGGCGTACAGGTGTAAACAGAGCCGCAGAAGCGATGACCATATTTGCAGTAATTTGCGCTGGTCAATTTCCAATATTTCACATGGGTCGTGTTTGGGATGCATTCTTTATTTTCCCTTATCCAAATACACGTGGTCCACTTTGGGTGAACTTTACTTCTCCATTATTATGGGACGTATTTGCAATTTCTACCTATTTCACCGTATCCTTATTATTTTGGTACACAGGTTTAGTTCCAGACTTTGGAACGATGCGTGACCAATCTAAAACTCCAGGAAGATGGAAATTTTATAACTTCTTAAGTTTTGGTTGGATAGGATCTGCGAAACATTGGGAACGTTGGGAATCATTATCATTAATCTTAGCTGGGTTATCAACTCCGTTAGTATTATCTGTTCATACCATTGTATCCTTTGACTTTGCTACTTCAGTAGTGCCAGGTTGGCATACCACTATCATGCCTCCTTATTTCGTAGCAGGTGCTATTTTCTCAGGTTTTGCAATGGTATTGACATTAATGATAATAGCCAGACAAATCATGAACTTACAGGATTATATTACGCTGGCACACATGGAATCCATGAATAAAGTAATGTTATTAACAGGCACCATGGTTGGTATAGCCTACTTAACCGAGTTATTCGTAGCATGGTATTCTGGTAATATGTATGAATCGTATGCATTTGCCAATAGAGCTTCTGGGCCTTATTGGTGGGCTTATTGGTCAATGATGTTCTGTAACTTAGTTTCGCCACAAGTATTTTGGTTCAAAAAATTAAGAAGAAATATTGCTGTTACATTCTTTATGTCAATTTTAATTAATATTGGCATGTGGTTCGAGCGATTTGTGATTATCGTAATTTCATTACATAGAGATTATTTACCTTCAAGTTGGTTGTATTATTCACCATCTTGGGTTGAAATGGGAATTTTTATTGGTTCTATCGGTTTATTTATGACATTATTCTTATTATTCTGTAGATTCTTCCCAGCAATTGCTATTGCAGAAGTTAAATCTATCTTGAAAATATCAGGTAATCAATATAGAGATAAACAATTAGAAGAAGTAAAAGGAATGGAAGTGTATAAAGATACTTCTGTGGCAAAAGGCTCTTGGGATTAACATTTTTAAAAAATTTGAATAAAAGTATCAATTACAGCTTAACTATATAAATATGAGCGACACAAAAAAATACTTAGTAGGAATATTTGATGACGATGATGTATTAATGCACGCCGTAAAGGATATTCGTAAATCGGGTTATGAAATTACAGATGCTTATACTCCTTTTCCTGTTCATGGATTAGAACATGCATTGGGTTTAGAGCCTACTAAAATCCATACTGCTGGTTTTGTCTTCGGCGCAACTGGTTTTACCGTTGCATTAAGTATGATTACTTTCATAAATTTATTTAATTATCCAACCGATTTTGGTGGCAAACCTTACTGGGCAATTTTATCGTATGTACCAATTACTTTCGAACATACCGTATTGTTTTCAGCAATAGGTATGACCGTTTCTTTTTATTATTTATGCAAATTGTGGCCAGGTAAAACACCAAAAATTATTGATGAAAGAACCACCGATCATTTGTTTGCCTTAACTTTTGAATTAGACAGTACAAAGGATGCTAATTATATAAATAGCGTTTCAGATTTATTAAAAAAAGAAGGAGCCATTGAAGTTTATCAAAAAGAAGTTTAATTTACCATGTTGAAAAGATATCATATCATACTATTAGTATTAGTTTTTGGCTTCACTTCTTGTATTAGAAGTGAAAAGAAGCCAGGTAGAGAGTATATGCCAGAAATGTCACGACATATTGCCTACGAAGCAGGCTCAGATAATCCCATCTTTAAAGATGGAAAAACCAATCAACTAGCTCCGGAAGGTAGTGTGGCAAGAGATAAATATATTTATCCTTTATCTGATTCTGATTATGAAAAATCAGCATTACTCATTAAAAATCCATTTAACTTCACAAAGGATGAAGTTTCTGGAGAAGGCAAACACCTATATAAAATTAATTGTGATATTTGTCATGGCGAAAAAGGCGATGGACAAGGTCATCTTGTACAAATTAATAAATTTCCACCACCACCATCTTACTTAAATGAACCATTATTGTCATTGGCAGATGGTAAAAGATATCATACTGTAATGTTCGGAAAAGGAATGATGGGCTCTTATGCTTCTCAATTAAATCATAGAGAACGTTGGTTAGTATTAAGCTATGTAAGAACTTTACAAGGGACAACAGCAAGCCCAACTACAACAACAAACGATTCAACAACAATAAAATAATTAATTCTAAATAGACACTCGCAATGAATACATACGTTTTTGATTCGAGCACCAAAAAAAATATTTTTATCACATTAGGCATCGGTGTCTTAATGTTGATTTTAGGTGTTTTGTTTTTTGATAGTGGTAGCCATGAAAAAGAAGCATCCCATTCTGCTACTCATACTGCCGTAACAACGGATAAGCATACAACGGCTGATGAACATACAGCTACGGCTGATCATGGACATGCAGCACCTACTGTAAAAACATCTTTAATTGCTAATACCCACAATGTTTTATATTTCTTTTTCTACATTGCATTAGCATCTATTTTCTTTTTAGCAGCCACAAATATTGCTTGGGGTGGATGGCAAATCCAAATTCAAAAAATTGCGTTGGCAATGTCTGTTCCCATTGTTTTGTTTATTATATTACTATTTGTAGTATTTGGATTGTTTAATCATGATATTTTCCATTGGACACATGAGTCTTTATATGCAAAAGGTACTGCTACGTTTGATGAAATATTGAATACCAAAAGTGATTTCTTAAACATGAAAACGTTTTGGGGTTTTTCTGTAGTAATTGCAATTTTATGTGTATTTATGGTGATGAAGTTTTGGAATGTTTTAACAAAAATGGACGTAAATCCTACAAGAAAACTATTCTCAAGTAGCCGTGTTATCGCAGCCGTTTCTATAGTGGTTATCTCTTTTCTAATTAATACGTTTGCAACATGGTTGTGGTCAATGTCTATTCAGCCACACTGGTACAGTACCATGTTTACATGGAATACAATGGCTGGTGCATGTGTTACCATGCTTTCTATTTTACTTTTATTTATGCATTACTTAAAATCTAAAGGATACTTGCCGAATGTAAATCAAAATCATGAGCACGATGTTGCAAAATTGATGTTTGCTATTAGTATCTTTTGGTGTTATACTTGGTTCTCACAATATATGTTAATCTGGTATGCGAACATTCCAGAAGAAACGGAGTATTTCCGTTTAAGAAGAAATATGGATAATTATGGTATTTTATTCCATGCCTCATTCGTTTTTAATTTTGTATTGCCGTTTTTTATCTTATTAACGAGAAATTCTAAAAGAAGTACAAAAATAACTATCGTTACAGCCATTATTATTATATTAGGTCAATATGCAGCATTCTTCATAATGAATTGCCCGCCATTATTACCTAAAAACGGATTTGGTTTAATTAGCCTTGGTTTGTTATTGATATTTGGTAGTATATTTACCTATGTCACACTGGTTATGCTAGCTAAAGTAAAAGATTTATCTTCTAGTACGCATCCTTATTTTAAAGAAAGTTATAATCATCATATTTAAAAAATAGTCAGAAATGTCAATTATATTAGGCTTATTAACATTGGTATTATTGTACATCGTAATTGTACAAATAAGTAAGGCATCCGATTTAATTAAAACATTGCGTTCAGGTGTTGAACAAGAACAATCTCATGAAAAGAGTGCATTGTTTATTTCCATTTTAGGTTTTGCTATTTTAATTTACTCATTGGTATCGAGTTATATCTATGCGCCTACCTTACTCCCAAAACCAGCATCAGAACAAGGTGAATGGATTAATAACTTAATGAATATTACTTTATTACTAACAGGTATTGTATTTATCCTAACACATATTGTTTTATTTTGGTTCGTTTATAAATATCATTATAGAAAAGATAGAAAAGCTTATTTCTATTCTCACAATAATAAGTTAGAAATCATTTGGACAGTTGCTCCATCTGCCGTGCTAACTCTTTTAATCGTTTTTGGTATTCAAAAATGGTTTAAAATATTTTCACCAGCACCCAAAGATGCAATCGTAATTGAAGTTACTGGAAAACAATATTCATGGATGGTACGTTATGCCGGAAGAGATAAAATTTTAGGACCTAGAGATTTTACTTTGGTAAAAGGAGATAATGAATTAGGTGTAAATTGGAACGACAAAAAAAGTCAAGATGACATCATGGCTGATGAAATAGTGATTCCTGTAAACAAACCGGTTTCAGTTAATATTGGAGCTTTAGATGTAATTCATAATTTTTATATTCCACATTTTAGATTAATGATGTCTGCAGTTCCTGGAGTTCCAACACATCTTTGGTTTAGACCTACCATAACTACGGAAGAAATGAGAAAAGAATTAAATAATCCTAAATTTGACTATGTAGTAGCATGCAACAAATTATGTGGTTCAGGTCATTATAACATGCAGAAAAAATTAGTAGTAGTAACAGAAGCTGAATATGAAAAATGGATTAAATCACAACGTTCATACTATTATTCAGTAGTTAAACCAGGAATGAAAGATGGAAGCTTTGTATTATCAACTCCTATTTCTGAAGCTAAATCTAAATTGAACTCAGCGCCAAGTAAAAAACATTAATAACTACAAGCATTTATAAGCGATTATAAACTAAAATATTTAAATCTAAAAGGAAATATATGCAAACGACAGCAGTAATGGAATCAAATGTAGATGCACATACTCATAGTCATGGAAATGGCGCTGGACATCATCATACAGAAACATTCATTTCAAAATATATATTCAGTACCGATCATAAAACTATCGGTAAGCAATTTCTTACATTAGGTATGATATGGGCGATTATTGGCGGTGGAATGTCTGTTTTATTTAGAGTTCAATTGGGTTGGCCAGATGAAACATTCCCTTTCTTAGAGCAAATTTTCTCTACATGGTTTACCGATGGAAAATTAAATCCGGAAGCATACTATTCCTTAGTAACCATGCACGGAACAATTATGGTTTTCTTCGTATTGACAGCAAGTTTAAGTGGTACGTTTGCAAATGTTTTACTTCCGTTACAAATTGGTGCTAGAGACATGGCTTCTCCTTTAATGAACGCACTATCGTTTTGGATATTTGCATTAGCGAGTGTTGTTATGTTTTCTTCTTTGTTTTTGCCTACGGGCGCACCTTCTGCAGGCTGGACAATTTATCCACCTTTAAGTGCATTGCCACAAGCATCTCCAGGATCAGGAACAGGTATGACGGTTTGGTTGTTTGCTATGGTCTTATTTGTTGTATCTACCTTGTTAGGTGGTCTTAATTATGTTTCAACTATTTTAAATCTTCGTACAAAAGGAATGTCAATGTTTAAATTACCATTGACTGTTTGGGCATTGTTCTTCACGGCAATTATTGGTATTTTATCGTTCCCTGTTTTAGTAGCTTGCGTTGTTTTATTAATATTTGATAGAAGTTTAGGAACTAGTTTCTATTTATCAAATATTGTAATCGGTGGTAAAGCATTGCCTTTTGCGGGCGGCTCACCAATTCTATTTCAACATTTATTTTGGTTCTTAGGACATCCGGAAGTTTATATCGTAATATTGCCAGCAATGGGAATGGTATCTGAGATTCTAGCAATTAACTCACGTAAACCAATATTTGGTTATAAAGCGATGGTTTTCTCACTTTTGGGAATTACGGTACTTAGCTTTATTGTTTGGGCTCACCACATGTTTTTGTCAGGAATGAATCCATTCTTAGGCTCAATGTTTACGTTATTTACCTTGCTAATTGCTATCCCATCTTCTGTAAAAGTATTTAACTGGATAACGACGCTTTGGAGAGGAAATATTCGCATTAATGCACCATCTATATTCTCAATAGGATTTGTTTCTCTCTTTATTTCAGGTGGTTTAACAGGCATTTGGCTAGGAAACTCCACTGTTGATATTCAATTACATGATACTTACTTTGTCGTAGCACATTTCCATATAGTAATGGGTGTAGCAGCCTTCTTTGGTATGTTTGCAGGTGTGTATCATTGGTTCCCACGTATGTTTGGTAGAATGATGAATGAAACATTAGGTTATATCCATTTCACCATTACATTTATAGGAGCATATTTAATTTTCTGGCCAATGCATTTCTTAGGAATGGCTGGTGTACCTAGAAGATATTATTCTTTCAATGAAATTGAAGCTTTTTCCCAATATGCTTATTTGAATAAATTAATTAGTGCAGCTGTTATTGTAACATTTCTTGCCCAATTTATCTTTTTAATAAACTTCTTTTGGAGTATGTATAGAGGCAAGAAAGCTTCTCAAAATCCTTGGGGTGCAACTACTTTAGAGTGGACATCACCTATTGAAGGCGTTCACGGAAACTGGGAAGGTGAGTTGCCAGAAGTACATCGTTGGGCATACGATTATAGCCGTTACCCTAATAGTGAAGATGACTTTATTATGCAAACTACTCCAATCTCTGAAGAAGAAAAGAAAAATTATCATAATCATTAATTTGGTAAAAATAGAGCGTTTTGAATTCTGAAAAGATACATATTGAAAATCAATCGTTAGGTAAAATTATTTATCTTAAGTTGAAAGATATTATGTTATTGACTAAATTCCGCCTTTCATCATTGGTAGTTTTCTCTGCAGTTATGTCGTATTTAATTGCCGTACATTCTATACATATTGATGGAATTAAAATTATATTACTTGCACTTGGTGGTTTTCTTGTAACTGCTTCCTCTAACACGTTTAATCAAATAATTGAAAAAGATACCGATAGATTAATGGAACGTACAAAAGATCGTCCATTACCTGCCGGTAGAATGAAATTAATTGAAGCCTATTTAATAGGAGGCATTAGTGGTGTAACAGGTATCGCAATTTTAGGTGTAATGTTTAATCCTATTAGTGGATTTTTGGGCGCATTAGCCTTAATCTCTTATGCATTTATCTACACACCATTTAAGAAAATTAGCCCAATTGCCGTTTTTATTGGAGCGGTTCCTGGTTCAATGCCTTTATTAATCGGCTGGACGGCTGCAACAGGAACTGTTGATTTAGGTGGTTTGGCATTATTTGCTGTTCAATTTTTTTGGCAAATACCTCACTTTTGGTCAATTGCTTGGTTGTTAAATGATGATTATAAAAAAGCAGGATATTATTTATTACCATCCGTACAAGGTGTTAAAAATCGCGGCGCTGCATTTCAAAATATCCCTTATTTAATATGCCTAATTGCAATCAGTGCGTTGCCGTATATTTTGGGTATCACTGGATTGATTTCTTTATTCATTGCTTTAATTACAGGTGTCTTGTTTTTAATTCAAGGAATTCAACTTACTATCGACTTGACAGATAAGAGTGCGAAAAAATTAATGTTTGCTTCTTTCTTTTATATCCCGATTGTTTTTATTGCTTATGTTTTTGATAAAATTTAACCATGAATACAGGTACATTAAAATATAAATCGAATACACAAGGAGCACATCGCTTCACAATGTATTTATTTATTATCACCACATCAATGACATTCGCTGGATTTACAAGTGCTTTCATCGTTCAGAAAGGTAAAGGCGGAGCATGGACTTCTTTTAATATTCCAATAGAATTTTTATTCTCAACAATTACTATTATCCTTAGTAGTATTTGTTTGCATTATGCGCATAAAGCAAATTTAGCCGGCAATAAACCCAAAACTACTTACGGATTATTAGCAACAGTTGTGTTGGGAATTGTGTTCTGTATGTTGCAATTTTTAGGTTGGAATGAATTAAATAATGCAGGTATTTATTTGTCTTTTAATCCAAATCCTGCAGGTCCATATTTTTTAGTGATTACATTTATGCATGCATTACATGTTATAGTAGCAATTATATTTTTATTAATTGCATTTTTTCACGCTGTAGTAATATATAAAAATCCAACAGATAGTACCATTTTGGAAGATATCGAATCCAATGAAAGCGGACTGCTTAAAATTAGAACAGATTTATTGTCCTTATTTTGGCATTATATGGGCATTCTTTGGATATATTTGTACATCTTTTTAACGTTTAATTTAAAATAGGTAAAAAATAGTTAGTAATGGCAGAAATACTAGACATACAAGAACAAAAAGCGAATGAGCATTTACAATTACCTACTCCTGATAATGGCGAAGGTGGTGAAAAGACAGTAATGAATATGAGTTATGGTAAAACCATGATGTGGTATTTCTTATTGTCAGATGCGTTTACATTCTCTGCATTTTTAATTGCTTATGCAGCAATTCGTTTAGGCCAACCTTGGTGGCCAGATCCTAACAAAGTATTTAATGCATTCCCATTTTTAGCCGATGCCAACGTTCCTTTAGGATTCGTTTCTGTTATGACTTTCGTTTTAATTTTAAGTTCGGTAGCCGTAGTTCGAGCCGTACAAGAAGGACATAGGATGAATCAAAAAGGTGTAGCACTTTGGATGTTAGGCGGTATTGTGGGTGGTTTATTTTTCTTAGGCTGTCAAGCTTGGGAGTGGTCACATTTGATTCATGAAGGATTAAGACCATTTTATAATCCATTCGGACCTGATGCAAACGGAATTACCCATTTAGTTCATGAAAATTCTTTAATTTCACCCGGACCAATCGCTTTTGGCGCGTTGTTCTTCGGCATTACCGGATTTCACGGATTCCACGTATTTACAGGTGTTTGTATTAATATTTGGGCATATTTTGCAACTATCAATGGCACATTCCAACGTCGTGGTCATTATGAAATGATTGAGAAAGTAGGCTTATATTGGCACTTTGTAGATTTAGTTTGGGTATTTGTATTCCTAGCTTTTTACTTAATGTAATTCAATTAATTTAAAAAATCTCTAAATTTTATTATCATGGCGAATCATATGTCTGACGAACAATACAACTCATCGGTAAAGGCCGTTTGGAGTGCAACCGCAATTTTGAGTGTAGTAACGGTGGTAGAAGTGATTGTTGCTTTAACAGTAGGTCATTTAATGCCTAAAGTATTATTGAATTCATTTTTTGTGATTGCGAGCGTAGCTAAAGCTTTTTTCATTATAGGTGAATTTATGCATCTTAAATACGAAAAAAGAGTGTTTATGTTGTCTTTAGGATTGCCATTAGCTTTCTTAATTTGGACGCTAATTGCATTAACGATTGAAGGTAATTACTGGCAATCTTTGAATTTCCCAAAATAATTACTCTTGTCAACTAAAAATAAAAACGGTTTTATTGCTGCTATAACTGTAGTGGTCGTATTTCCAATTCTTTTTTTTCTTGTTTTCTATTATTTAAATAACCATCGTCCTCAATTAAAAACGGATACTTGTTTGCCTATTTATGGGCCAAAAGAACCATTCGAATCAATAGATGAAAATGGCAATAAAGTCATTGATACAGCCTATTTTAAAATTCCTGATTTTTCATTTGTCAATCAAAATGGCATCACGATAACTCAAGATAGTATGAAAGGAATGGTGACAGTCGTGGATTTCTTCTTTACCACTTGTAAAACAATATGCATCGACATGACCAGTAATTTACATCTCATACAGCAGAAATATGTAAATGATCGTGATGTTCGGATTCTGTCGCATACGGTTGATCCAGATGCCGATTCTGTTGCACAGTTGTTTCAATATGCTGTTGAAAAAGATGTCAATTCTAAAATGTGGCATTTGCTCACCGGCGAGAAGAAAGCATTATACCATCAAGCTCGATATGGTTATTTTATTACTGCCGATAAAGGTGATGGTGGACCGAATGATTTTATACATTCACAACATGTAGTTTTAGTGGATAAAGATTTAAGAATTAGAGGTTACTATGATGGAACAGATAAAATAGCTGTCAAACAATTAACGAAAGATATCGAAAAACTATTGGTGAGTTATATTGTTCCTAAATCAAAAAAATAAGGCCATTAAATTTGAATATTCAAACAAATTCAAATTAATTTTGTTATTCTTTATTATCTATCCTTCAAAACATTTCCATGTCGAATAAAGATATTTTTAAACCAATCATTGTTAAAAATGATAAAATGGCTTATTGGTGTATAGGCATTTTTTCAGCAATTATTTTTTTTGCAATTACAGCCTTAGCAAGAGTGAAACTTGAGTTAAACCTTGGATTTGACCCACATATTTTTGCTTTTATTAATGCCTCCATCAATTCAAGTGTTTCTGTGTTATTGCCTTTAGGAATATTTTTTGCAAAAAATAAAAACTATGTCATGCATAAACGAATCATGAGTTTAGCCATTATATTGTCATCTTTGTTTTTAATCAGTTATGTTTTGCATCATTTATTAACCGATTCTACCTCGTTTCCAAAAGATGCTGGAAACATCAAATATTTCTATTACTTTATTTTATTTACGCATATTCCATTGGCTGGAATTATATTGCCATTTATTTTATGGACAGCATATCGTGCAATGACTGCAGAATTTAACAAACATAAAAAAATTGCACGTATTGCATTTCCAATTTGGTGGTATGTGAGTATCACTGGTGTAATAGTATATTGGATGATATCGCCTTATTATTAACTCTAAGTTTAATTATATCAAAAGAATTTTCAGTATATTTATATTATGAAACGTACTAACTATATTTCATTATTTTTGATACTCTTTTTTTTAAGTGTATCTATCGGTACTCAAGCTCAATGTGCTATGTGTAAAGGTTCTGTACAAACCTCTGAATATGCCAAAAGTATCAATAATGGAATATTATACCTTCTTGGATTTCCCATTTTATTAGTAGGTGGTATTATTTTTATCTGGATAAAAAAACGGAAAGAATTTTCTCAAACACATTAAGAATTCTTCATACCAAGTCTATTATTAATCCCATTTTTATTTGTACTATTGTAGTATGTCTGTTTATTTAGTCAAGAAGCCAATCGTTAATACAATTCAAGCATCCATTCAATTAAATGGTTCAAAAAGTATAAGTAATCGTGTGCTGATTATTGATGCTTTATCTAATAATCAAATAAGGATTGATAATTTATCGAATGCGGATGATACCATTTTTTTACAGCAAATTTTACAATCTAAAGAAGCTGTTTTAGACGCTGGAGCAGGTGGCACTACGTTCCGTTTTCTAACTGCATTTTTGGCCACACAAGAAGGAAGAGAATGTGTGCTTACAGGAAGTGAACGGATGCAACAACGCCCAATAAAAATTTTAGTAGAAGCGTTACGAAAATTAGGCGCAGACATCACGTATGAAAATCAAGAAGGATTTCCGCCTTTACGAATAAAAGGTAAGCAATTAAAAGGTGGAAAAATTGCATTGCCTGCCGATACTTCCTCCCAATTTATTACTGCTTTATTATTGATTGCTCCAACATTAGAAGATGGTTTAGAGTTGGAATTAGTAGGCACAATCGTATCCGTTCCATATATCAAAATGACTTTGAAAATGATGGAATATTTTGGCGTAGAAACCAGCTTCAATGGAAATCGTATCGTCGTTAAAAATGGTTCATATCAACCCAAATCATTTTTTGTGGAAGGCGATTGGAGTGCAGCTTCTTATTTTTATTCAATTGCGGCTTTAGCGGAATCTGCACACATTGAATTAATTGGATTGACCAATCAACAGATACAAGGCGATGCAGTAATTGCAGACATTTCAACACATTTTGGTGTACAAACTATTTACAAAGAAAATAAAATTGAACTTATTAAAACAAGCCCAATAAATTTAAGCTCATTTTCTTTCGATTTTTTGGAATGTCCGGATTTAGCACAAACAGTAGTTGCCTTTTGTGCAGCTTTAGGCGTTGAATTGCAGTGCTCTGGCTTACAAACATTGCGCATTAAAGAAACGGATCGTATCGCTGCATTAGATATGGAATTGCAGAAATTAGGCATCGCTTCTTTTAAAGAGATGGATTCAAATACTTGGAAAATAATACTGAAAGAACAGGCACCTATTAACACAAGTTCTGTTGTCATTTCTACGTATGAAGACCATAGAATGGCGATGTCTTTTGCACCACTATCGATGAAACTAAACACCATAATGATAGAAGAACCCAATGTGGTAACTAAATCTTATCCCATGTTTTGGGATGATTTGAGAAAAATTGGATTTGAAATTACAACAGTTCTCTAATTTTTGTGAACATAGAATATGGACAATCTACAGATGACATGTTCACTAATGCATCTGGAATATTTCCACCAGGCGAACTCAATGCTTGATGCACCAATTCAACTTTCCCATTGCTTAATGGAATTATCTTAAAATAAGCTTGCATTTTATTGATGCGTACAAAATTATCGTTTTTAGGAAGTAAATTAGGCGTACCTTCTAGCGTAATCAGGATAACTCCATTGTTGTCTGCCGGCTGAAAAGTCATGTGTGTAATGGCTTCTCGAGTTTTGATAAATGGAGCGGAAATTGTCATATAAGTATAATAATCATTCTCGTTATTTCGCTTAATAACTTTCACGCTTCCTTTATTTACTTTGTACATCCATTGGTCGTATTGAGTTGTTTTCTTTAAAAACGTAACTATTGTTTCTGGTGTAGTATTCAAAATCATAGAAACTTTGAATTCTTTTAATATTGAACCATCTGATTTTCTATTCCAGATTTTAATGCCTTCTTTATTTTTTTCTAACTGCCACGTATTTTGTGCAAATGATAAATTAATAAACAGAAAGGATAAAAGTGTAATTAAATAATTATTCATAAATTAAATCTTGCATTCCTTAAATCAAAGAATATGCCACAAAAATAAGAATATCACTTTCAAGAGAAAGGTAATAAATGTTTAAGAAATGCTAAATATTCTTTATGTAATATTTCCTTAAAGTTTAGTAGTAGGTTTGTCTTTCCCTTTTTTTAATGATTTTTTATCTTTATAAGATTTGCCAAATCCTACATTAAAATAAAAATCTAAACCAGTAAATTTCTTTTTAGCAAAAGAAGTAATAATGGTACTGCTACCAAACGTAAACTGTCCGATTCGCATACCTGCACCCATATTGAAACCACTATATTGATTGTAATTAATAGGAGCGTACACAGAAAAAATTCTATGCTCAAATCGAGGTGTAATTGTTACGTCGTAAGGTAAATTGGCAATTGCCATTCCTCGTTTAAATGAATACGGATTTACTTGAATATTGGCGTTGATATAAAACATCTTCACCACTCGAATGTCAGCAAAAATATTTAGTGCTGCTGGTAATTTTATTTTATTGCTTCCAGTTGGAACGGTTCGCGTTCCTAAGGAATCTAAAACTTCATCGATATTATTGGTGTTTCCTGAGCCATCTACTAAATGTTGTGCCGGTATATCTCTTCCATTTCCAATAAATGAACGACTGTTTTTGCCTAGTTTATATTTGTTAAATCCTAAATCATTTATAGAAGCACCTACCATTACAAAATGTTCTTTGCTGTCTTTTAATTTATATTCATAAATTAATCCAACATCCACACCAAAACCATTGATGCCAAATTTATACTTAAATCCATCATCAATGGCATCAGATACGTGTAAATCAAATTTTGAATTTCCTACATTAATAAAACTGTCAGTAGCACTTGCATAAATTTTATTAAAGTCAATATCATTTGCCACAAATTGTGCATTAAAAATATTGGATGTCATTTTTGCAGTCAATCCAACATGTAACGCATGTCTTTCTCCAAAATTAAATGACCTCGCATAACCGGCATAAATTTCAGAATAGACATTGACAGCCGCAGTGGCACGTTCGTCATTAAAATTGGGCAACCAAAGTAAGATGTCTTCGAAATGATTGTATAATGAATACACAAAATCTTCATTAATGTCATTTACAGTAGTTACGGCTCGTGCTCGAATACCAAAACTAAGGGCATTTTTTTTCTTAATTCGGATAAAAGCACTTGGTCCTAAAACGGATAAATTTACATGTGCTTGTTTGCGTTTCCCATTTAAATTTTGTCCAACATATTTGTCTTTATCCCAATTCTTTGCAATGCCAATTAGTTTGCCATTAATAGAAAAGTAATTGTTGCCTACTTCTGTGTTTAATCCTAAAAAATTGACTTGCCATTTCATTTCACCGGCTATTCCTGCTGCCGGATTTAGTGTGTTGCTTAAGATGGCTTCTTTGGTAGAGAAATGACCACCTAGATAATTTTGTGCATGAGCAACAGTTTGGAAAAACATTGAAAACAGAAGGATGAATTTTATTTTTCTCATAGTCTTGGTTTTAATATAAAATAATCTCAAAAAATCTTAAGATAGATATCTTCGTAAATTTATAAAATAAATGCTATAATAAGAAGATTATTATACGATTGTAGTATGTTTCCCTAACCAAGCAATTTGAGCATTTTGTTGTTGTTCACTGAGCGAATGAAGCCATTGGAATTTAATTTTATAACGTTTATCTTCCGTTAATACGATTGATTTATTTTGAAGTATTCCGTTCCTAGAAATTGTAACGATAATGGTATCGTTTATTTTTTTATGTGCAAATAATTTATTGAAATCATTTTGTACTCTAAATCCATCAATAGCTATAATTTCATCATGTACATTTAAACCATCTTTATAGGCGCCATAATTTTTATCTAATTGAGTAATCAATAACCTTCCATTTTCCAATTTTGTAGTAATTCCTAAATATTTACCTCCAGAAATAAGTTGATTGGTTAACTCAATGCCCACCATTTTAAAAAACGGATCAATGCCTTTAAATGATGTTATCGATTCTATAAATAAGGTATAAAATTCATCAAAATTACTATTTGTAAAGGATGTAATTATTTGTATTATATCCTCTTTGGTAATACCTTTATTTGGATTGGAAAGATATGCATCGTACATTTTCTTCAATACATCTTCAAATTTTTTTTCTCCATTTGAATCATAAATGATATAAAAATTAAAAAGCATAGTAACCACAGCTCCATGCGTATAGTAATTAATTTGAGCATTTGAACTGTTCTCATTTTTTCTATAATATTTTAGCCATGTATCATAACTGGCTTCAGCTAATGTTTGTGTGTCTTTGCCGGCAGTATTCAATACTTCATTCAAATTATTTTCCACTATTTCAATGTATTTTTCTTTTGAAGTAACTCCGGCTTTATAACATACATAATCATCATAAAAACTGGTAACGCCTTCAAAAAACCAAAGTAAATCAGTATAATTTTCTTTTTCATAATTGTATGGAATTAATGAAGCAGGTTTAATGCGTTTCACATTCCATAAATGAAAATATTCATGAGCTAACAAACTAATTGCTCTTTGATAATTAGTGTCGTCATAACTCCAACGAGGAATATGATTGACGGATGAATTCTTGTGCTCTAAACCGCCATAGCTCGTGTCTGTATTATGTATTATAAACACATAGTTTTTACAAGGATGTGAACCAAATATGGCTGTTTCAACTTCAATAATCTTTATTAAATCTTCCATTAATTTTAGGATATTGCAATTGCTTGTTCCATATATTGCTAATTCATGTGGTACATTTGCTGCTTCAAAAAAATACGTTTCATGATTTCCAATTTCAATAGGAGAATCAATTAAATCATCTAAATTTTCGGCAATTCGTTGCCATTTATTCCCATTTTTTATGGCTAATGAGGTGGAGATTTTATCCCATTTTTCAAAAGGATTGATATTAATTTCTATTTCATCTTTCTCAAATCCTTCTACATAAATAAATGTTCCTGCTCCATTTAAAAGCGCATGACTATCATCAACCAAATTAGTACGCACTGAATATTCAAAACAATAAATTTTATATTTTACAACGAGTTCTTTTTCTTGTTTTGTATCTAGCGTCCAAGTGTTTTTATTAATTTTTTCTAAGCGTTTATTTTCATTATTTGGATAAAATACCACCACATTATCAATGTTTTTTTGGAACTCACGAATTAAATAACTTCCTGGTGTCCAAACGGCCATTTTTAAATTTAAAGAGGCTTGTTCTACATCACTTAAGTGCATCTCCACTTCTAAATAATGAGTATCCGGATTTGGAAATGATAAAACGTATTTTATATTCATCTAAACTTGTTTACCAGCTTGTTTGCTTCTATATTAATGCCTGTAAAATTACAATCTAATTTGGATTTGTTTGGTTAAATTTTTCATCGCATATAATAGATTTGCTAAAACATAATTGCATTTAAATTTGTTTTATTCATAAATCTAATAAATAATTAGTTGTCAAGACAACTATCTTTAATCTGAATGAAATAGTATATTTGTTATCTAAATTAAAAACTATGAGCTCTTTATCATCACAACAATTAATAGCTTTAGAAGAAAAATATGGTGCACATAATTACCATCCATTACCAGTTGTTTTGTCAAAAGGAAAAGGAGTGCACGTTTGGGATGTAGAAGGTAAGCAATATCTTGATTTTTTGTCGGCATATTCTGCAGTAAACCAAGGACATTGTCATCCTAAAATAGTGAAAGCAATGCAAGCGCAAGCTGAAGTTTTGACGCTTACCTCACGTGCGTTTCACAATGATTTATTAGGTGTTTTTGCAGCGTATATTACTAAGTTATTTGGGTATGATAAAGTATTGCCCATGAACACAGGCGTGGAAGCTTGTGAAACGGCTTTTAAATTAGCACGACGTTGGGGATATGATGTCAAAGGCATTGAAAATGACAAAGCTGTAATTGTAGTATGCGAACATAATTTTTGGGGAAGATCGATTGCGGCCATTTCTTCTTCCACCGATCCATCATCGTATCATGGTTTTGGTCCTTTTGTTCCAGGAATTGTAAAAATTCCATACAACGATATTACTGCTTTAGAGGAAAGTTTGCAAGATAAAAATGTAGCGGCATTTATGGTAGAACCTATACAAGGCGAAGCAGGTGTAGTAGTGCCGGACGATGATTATTTAAAACAGGTTCGTGCAGTCTGTACAAAAAATAAAGTATTGCTTATTGCCGATGAAGTACAAACAGGAATTGCGCGCACCGGCAAACTATTAGCGTGCGATTATGCCAACATTCAGCCTGATATTTTAATTCTTGGTAAGGCACTAAGCGGCGGAACAATGCCGGTAAGCGCAGTGTTGTGCAGCGATGAGATTATGTTATGTATAAAACCTGGTGAACACGGTTCTACCTTTGGAGGAAATCCGTTAGCATGCGCCGTAGCAACAGCAAGTTTGCAAGTTGTGATAGATGAGAAGTTAGCAGATAATGCACATGAAATGGGAGAACTATTTAGAAATGGACTGCGTTCTTTAAATCATCCAATCATTGAATCGGTACGTGGTAAAGGGTTACTCAATGCAATGATAATTAAAGATAGCCACGAAACAGAACATAATTGGAATACGGATGGAGAAATTGCCTGGAATTTATGTTTAAAAATGCGTGATAATGGATTATTAGCCAAACCAACACATGGCAATATTATTCGCTTTGCTCCACCTTTGGTGATAACTAAAAATCAAATCGAAGATGCCGTTCAAATCATCCGAAAATCATTAGAAGACATAGCACCATTGAAAAATTAAGAAGTAGCCATAAACACATCAAACTTGTTGTAAATCTTTACTGTCATGTTTAAATGTGCCTTGCTTATTTTGTTTTGAATAATGCACCATTGCTTTTGCAATCTGTTCGGCTTTTATAGATTTATATTTTGATAAATAACCTACTAAAACACCATCTAAAATGGGAGATATTTTTTGAGCAATTCCTTCCGTAAACCTTGCTTCTTTTCGCTCACCAATAATTAAACTCGGTTGTAAAATATGAAAAGCATCAAATTGCAATTGTTGAATGGCATTCTCCACTTCACCTTTCACTTGATTATAAAAAACAATTGAACTTTTTGAAGCACCTAACGCAGAAATTAACAGATAGGATTTTGCACCATTTTGTTTGGCAATTTCGGCAACTTTCAATGGATATTCATAGTCCACTTTTTTAAAGGCTTCTTTTGAGCCTGCTTTTGAAATAGTTGTACCTAAGCAACAAAAGACTACATCTGCTTTTAGCTCATTTTTATGCTGTTCCAATTCATCAAAATTGATGATTAATTCCTGTTTTTTGGGATGAGGTTGATTGCTGTTTTTACGACTTAAGACAATGACTTTTTCATAAGTATCATCATTTAAAAGATATTCTAAAACATAACCGCCAACTAAACCTGAAGCGCCCAATAATATTGCTGTTTTCATACTAAATAATTAGATTTAAATATAGGCATTCTAAATGGAAATCGTAACTTGCAAATAAAATAAAACAAAATTAAATGACACTTTTTGCAGATAGTGGTTCCACTAAAACTTCATGGTTGTTGTACGACAATGCAACAGGCTCAAAAGAATATTTTACTACTTTAGGAATTTACCCAACAATTCATAGTAAAGAGGAGATTATTCAAAAAATTTTCAGTAATCCTGATTTAATTAAAAAAATTGATAATGTAAATGAGATTAAATATTTTGGTGCCGGTTGCTCCAGTGCTGAAAGAATTGCATTGGTAGAATCTGCGTTGCGTGATGTATTTCCTAAATTGACTTCCGTTTCCGTAGAGCACGACATGAAAGCTGCCGCCATTGCAGCTTGCGGCACACAACCCGGAATCGCATGCATTATTGGTACAGGTTCTAATTCTGTTTTTTATGATGGTGTTCACTTAACTGAATCGTATGCTGGAATTGGCTATGTACTTGGCGATGAAGCCAGTGGTGCTTATTTTGGCAAAATTATCCTTCGAGATTTCTTATATCACCTATTACCTCAGGAAATTGAATCTTATTTGTTGTCAGAATACAAATTGGAGAAAAACATGATTTTCCATTTAGTGTATAAAGAAGCTTCACCGAACAGATATTTAGCGAGTTTTGCTCCTATACTCTCAAAATTCAGAGAAACAGATTATGTGCAAGTTTTATTGCAACGCGGTTTTACTGAATTTTTTGATTTCCATATTACTTGTTTTGAAAATTACCAAGATTATCCAATTGGATTTGTTGGCTCAATTGCCACCATATTTAAAAATGAGTTAGAAAAAGTAGCAGATGATTTTGAATGTGCATTGGGTAAATTTGTTACTAATCCTATTGATGAAATTGCTAATTGTTATATAGCACAACGCTAAATATTTTTTTTTAAAAAAATAATATCATGCATACAATTGAACCTTTTTGGAAATGGCGTGATTTTTATAAAGCAGAAGAAGATGAAAAATCTCCCTTCTATGGTAAAGAATACAGCGAGTTTGAATTTGTAGATACAATTTATAACTACTACATTCATCCACAATGGGATTATTTTGGTTCTGAAACCTTATACTTAAAACTCTTGTACGTTAACTATAACAAAGGCGTTGCCATCATTGAATTTATTGGTGAATGGAATGATTGTAGAGAAAATGATATTGAGTTTTTAAAAAGAGACATCGTGGACGGTTTAATTCAACATGGTATTTTTAAGTTTGTTTTGATAGGCGATAATTTATTGGAGTTTTTCAGCGATAGCCATGATTATTATGAAGAATGGTACGATGATATTAAAGAAAAAAATGGTTGGATTATTGCGCTTAATTTTAGAGAACATATCATTTCCGAAATGCAACAGGCTAATATTCACTACTATATTTCCACATTATTCTTTAGCGAAGATTTAAATTGGAGAAAATTTAAACCTTTACATTTAATTTCTTTTTTAGAAGACAAACAATTAAAAATTCTTGAATGAAAATTAGATGAATACCTGTTTTAGTTGCTTACACATAATTTATTAATTTTACTGCATGGCAAAACTGTATATCGTTCCCACACCAATTGGTAATTTGCGAGACATGACGTTTCGTGCAGTAGATGTATTAAAGTCAGTTCAATTAATTTTGGCTGAAGATACACGTACTTCAAAGTTTTTATGTCAACATTATTCCATTGAAACGCCTTTGCAAGCTTATCATAAAGACAATGAACATAAAGCAGTAGAAAATATAATTCAGAAAATAAAATCCGGAATAACAATGGCATTGGTTTCGGATGCAGGCACGCCCGGAATTTCCGACCCAGGCTTTTTAATCGTACGTGAATGTTTGAAAAATGAAATTGAAGTTGAATGTTTACCAGGTGCAACAGCATTGGTGCCGGCTTTAGTTCATTCAGGTTTCCCGTTGGATAGGTTTGTGTTTGAAGGTTTTTTACCACATCAAAAAGGAAGACAAAAACGTTTAGTAGCTTTGCAAAATGAGGAACGTACCGTTGTTCTTTACGAATCGCCCTATCGTATTTTAAAATTATTGCATGAACTTCAAGAATATTTTGGTGCACAACATTATGTTTCTATAAGTAGAGAATTAACCAAAAAATTTGAAGAAACATTTAGAGGTACTGTTGAAAATGCGATAAATCATTTTACGCTAAAAGAACCGAAAGGTGAATTTGTTGTTGTGCTTGAAGGTAAAGTCAAAGAAAAAAATGCAAGTAAAACGAATAAAGAAAAATACCAACTGAAATAAATAATTATGCAAGATTTAATTCAGATTCAAACTCAAACTATTTACGCAGTGCAACTAGCGGCTCAGTTTATTCAAAAGGAGATGGGTAAAATTAATCAAGCGCATATCGAAACAAAATCATTAAATAGTTTGGTGACGTATGTTGATAAAGAAGCTGAAAAAATATTGGTTAGCGAATTAAAAAAAATAATAAACATAGCTACTTTCTTAACGGAAGAAAATACCATTGAAGCTGCGCAAGGTGAGTGGCAATGGATTGTTGATCCATTAGATGGTACTACTAATTTTATTCATCAAATTCCAGTGTTTGCAATTTCAGTGGCATTGAAATACAAAGATGTAATTGTGGTAGGTGTTGTTTTTGAAATTAATAGAAATGAATTATTTTATGCGACTAAAAATAATGGAGCCTATTTAAATGGAAGTAAAATCCATGTGTCGTCCACATCTTTATTGTCAGATAGTTTAGTCGCTACCGGTTTTCCTTATTATGATTTTGATGTATTAGAAAAATACATTTCATTTTTAAAATTTTTAATGTCGCATACTCGTGGCATACGTCGTTTAGGTGCTGCATCTGTAGATTTATGTTATACAGCATGTGGAAGATTTGATGCATTTTTCGAACATTCCTTAGCTCCTTGGGATGTGGCTGCCGGTGCATTAATAGTACAAGAAGCAGGTGGTATAGTTTTAGATTTTAATAGTGGCAATAATTGGCTTTTTGGTAGAGAAATGATTAGTGTGAATCCTAATATTTCGGAAGAATTTTTAGCGGCTTTTAGAAGTCATTTTTAATTCCATTTGGTTTCATTTTTAATTATTTAATGGCATTTATTTTTTTAGCAACTGTGTTGCCCTTTTTTTGTTGATGTTTTTATATGCTTGATATTTTCATTTTTGTAAATTTAATCTCATTTATTTTCTTGTTGAGTTGAAAAAAAATAGCAATCCGTAGATTGCTATAAAATAAAATATTAAGTTATTTTGTTTATTGTGCAAAAGATGCTCTTGGTCCGCCGGAAGCAAACGTAGCCAACACTCTTGATTTTTGTCCATTGGAGAACATATACATACAAGCATCATCTGTATAATCCATAAAATTCATCCACATTTCCAATGGCGTGCCTGAGCAAGTAGATTTATGGCTAGCAGCTGGGCAACCATAATTAGCGGTGTTGTGTGTTGGTGTGTCACTTACTAAGTCAGAGCCACAAGTGGCATCGCCCCAAATATGACGTAAGTTTAACCAATGGCCAACTTCATGCGTAGCCGTTCTGCCTTTGTTAAATGGTGCGGAAGCTGTTCCTACTCTTCCAAATGCTGTAGATAAAATAACTACGCCATCTGTTGAGGATGCTCCGCCTGGAAATTGAGCGTATCCTAAAACACCACCACTTAAATTACAAACCCAAATATTCAATTTTGTAGTTGGAGTGGTTGCGCTAATTCCACCTGAAGATGATTTTTTCATTGCATCATTGGTACTCCATGATGTTTTAGATGTTTTCTTGCGAACCACTTTGTCTAAAACAAAACGAATACCAACATTTGCTTTTACGTTTTGAAAGTTAGATGGTACTTTGTAGGAATCCGCATTGGTTGCATTAAAGTCTTCATTTAATACATCAATTTGTGATTGGATTTGAGTGGTAGAAATATTTTGTGCCGTTGATTTGTATAACACATTTACCACCACCGGAATTTCGATTACACCATTTACTAAACGAGCAGATGCATTATTTTTTATATTGTTTTCTATAATTTTTTCAAAATTAGACATGCGTTGTTCTAACTCAGGATCTGCTTTTATTTGTGCTTCTAACACTTCTTGTGAGGCACAGTTTCTGTGTAAGATGGGTGATGTATTTTCATCATCAGTTAAGTTGTTTTTTTGACAAGATGCCATGATCATGGCAACCGCAAAACTCAATAAAGTAATTTTTTTCATTCGTTTGATTTTATCAATCTAATTTAGAAAAAAATTGACTTATGTTAATTATTTGCGTTAATTTATTTGTTAAAAATTAGAATATTTTATCATTTAAACATGGAGCTAACTATTAATTCTTTATTTCCAGCTTCGTATTTATAAAAACCTTCCCCACTTTTAGCACCTAAATAACCAGCAGTAACCATATTTACCAATAGTGGACATGGTGCGTATTTGGGATTGCCAAAACCATCGTGTAATACTTTAAGTATGGCTAAGCAAACATCTAAGCCAATAAAATCAGCCAACTGTAATGGACCCATTGGATGTGCCATGCCTAATTTCATTACGGTATCAATTTCATGCACACCAGCAACACCTTCAAATAATGTGTAAATGGCTTCGTTTATCATTGGCATTAAAATTCTATTAGCCACGAATCCGGGATAATCATTAACTTCTACTGGAATTTTTTGTAATTTTTTAGATACTTCAAAAACTAAATTATTTGTTTCGTTAGACGTGGCATACCCACGAATCACTTCCACTAATTTCATCAATGGAACCGGATTCATGAAATGCATACCAATAACTTTATCGGCACGTTTGGTGCAAGCACCAATCTTAGTGATAGATATGGAAGAAGTATTGCTTGCTAAAATACAATGTGGTGCACAAAGTTCATCTAACTCACGAAATATTTTTTCTTTTATATTGAAGTTTTCTGATGCTGCTTCAATAACTAAGTCGGCATTGGTAACACCTTCTTTTAATACGGTAAATGTTTTTATGTTTTGTAATGTTTGAGTTTTTATATCTTCTGTAATACTGCCTTTTTGGATCTGTCTGTCTAAGTTTTTTGTAACAGTTATTAATGCTTTGTCTAATGCAGCTTGTGCAATATCTACTAATGCCACTTGAAAACCATATTGTGCACAAACGTGTGCAATTCCATTTCCCATGGTTCCAGAGCCAATAACTGTAATGTTTTTAATTCCCATTTTTGTATTTATTTAAGTTGATTTTTTTAGTTAGAATTTCATGGTTCTAATTTTTTTATGCATTTCTAATTTATGTAAGTCCATTAAAAAAGTAATTCGTTGTCCAAATTTTGGTGCATTGGATTTAATGTATGTTTTATATTCTTTACTGTAAAATAATGGAAAATATATTTCAAAGCCTTCCTCAAAAAAGCTCAACATAAAACCACCATCATATTGAAATCCTTTAATTGGTAACAAGTTGTTTGGGTTCAAATGATTATCAAATGAATAGCCTAAATCTAAAAATAATTTTAGAGGCACATATTTAATTGGGAAATCAATTTTTAAATTAAATGCCAGTAACCAATCTACTGTTTGTCCGGTTTCTATAGCATTAAATGGTGTTGTTACTTTAAAGAATCCATCACTTTTTGTAATCTGTCTTCCGCTAAAATTGGCTTGTTCATTTCTTCCTAAATAGATATCATTATAAAGGTAATCTTGTTCACCACGTTTGCCATTCAAATTAAAGCCAACATCTGGATGTAAACGAAAACGAAAATTATTACTTCGCCATAAAAAACCACCTACAAACATTCGAAGATGAACACCCGTTTTGTAATCTTTAAGTTGATATCTAATAAATGAATTTGCTTCAAAATAGGTTTTAACGAAATGTTTAGTTTGTTCTATATTTAAACTTGCAGATACTGGAAAATTTTCATCATTTCGTTTAAAAGTATAACGTAATGTATTGGCATAAAAACGTGTAAGTGTATCTTTATTTAATTGATTAAAAGCATCTAAAGTTAAATCTTTTAGTAATACGGTATTATTTTTAAATAATAATTGATGTTCAATTTTTTCTAGCTTTTCTGTTTTATGATTGAGTTGTAAAAGTATTTCTGGTGATAATACATAGTACTTTAATGGCTGAGAGAAATTAGCATAAGTGAAAGATTGGAATTTTAATCCGGGCTTAATTAATGTAACGGCACTTTTTTTTATTCGTGCATAATAATCTATTTTGGCAGTTCCGTTTGCCTTTCTTGATTTTATTCCATAAAAAAGAGTTGCTGTAAAATCAACATTTTTAATTGGTTGTTTTAAGTTGATAAGCGCCGCACCAACTTGAACGCCATCGTATTTATTGTAAGCAATTGCTGGTACTGCAAATGGAAACTCTCTGTTTTTTTTGTCAATCCAATGCAGATATTTTGTTTGGATTTTTTGCAATTTATGATACTGCCGTGGAGCCTTTTTCTTAATTACGTAATCGGATTGAATGGTTTTGTTATTGGCTTTGGTTTCCACTAAAGTATCGGTATTCTGTTGACCATAAACAGAACGATACATAATTACTATTAAAATGTTAATAACTATTGAAGTTAATCTCATTTTTTACATTTAACTTTTCTAATAAAATAGAATACAATATTAAGTATTAACTTTGAAATATAGAAAGTATTATTAACCCGATTATAAGAAAAGTCTATGGGTAATTATGATTTTAATAACGAGGAAGAAGAAGAAAGCATCAATATTATTGAATTGGTAGATAAATATGAAAAATCTATTTTTGGAGCTCAACATTTATTTTTTGAGTTAGACGACTACGAGGCAATAATAGATTATTACCAGCAAATGGGTCGTTCGGAAGATGCATTAGCTGTAACTGAACAATCTTTGGAACAATATCCTTATTCGGCAGGTTTGCTAACTCGAAAAGCACAATTTTTGTTTGAAAAAAAGCAAATAGAATTGGCATTGCAATTATTAGATACTGCAGAAATGTATGAAAGTTCAGAAACAGGAATATATATTTTAAGAGCAGAAATTTTTGCATATCAATCTCGATACGAAGATGCTATCGATATTTTAAAAAATCTATTATTAATAAGCAGTCAAGAGGATTTACCAGATGTGTATTTGCAAATGTGTGATGTGTATGAAGATTGGGAAAAGTATTTTGAAGTGTATGATTGCTTGGTCGCTTGTTTAGACATTGATCCAATGAATGAAGAAGCCTTGAATAGGTTTAATTTTTGTATTGAAATAACAGATAGATATGAAGATAGTTTGCCTATCCACTTAAACATGATTGATGAAAATCCATATAATTATTTAGCATGGTATAACTTAGCAAGTACGTATCGTGGAATGAATTTGTATGAAAAATCAGTGGATGCATTTGAATATGCATTGGCAATTAATGATGATGATGATTTCATGTTTCAAGAATTGGCAGAATTGCATTTTAAAAATGGACAATATCAAAAATCATTAGATGTAATAAAAGATTTATGTGAAACATTTGAAGCAGATGATGAAATTTATTTTTTACAAGGGAAATGTCATGAAGCATTAGGAAACAACAAGATGGCACGTTATTGCTTTCGAAAAGCAGTACATGATAATCCAGCGATGTCTGAGGCTTATTTTAGAATTGGTGAAACTTATAAAATTGAAGGTTTGTGGGAACAAGCATATAAATCATTTCAGAAAGCCAATGAGTTGGAAAAAGAGCAATATGAATTTTGCTTAGCAATGGCTGAAGCTGCTTTAGAAATTGGTGAGTCAGATGTAGCCTTGGATGCCTGTGAAACGGCTATCGATTTATTTATGAATCGCTATGAAGCTTATTTTGTGATGGCAAAAATTATGGCAATGTATAGTGATACAGAAAATGCACGTGAAATTATTTTTACTGGTCTTAAAATCTGTAAATCAACAATAGAATTAAACTATGCTCGTTGTGCGATAGAATTTATGGATAATAGAAATAAAGAAGCAGAAATATTATTGCGTCAATTGCTTCAAGAAAATTTTGATTTACATGAATTGTTATATGATTTTTGTGCGTATTTAAAAGACGACAATTTAATTCAACAAATTTTAGCGGAATAAAAATCAACAAAAAAATCCGATACTTATTTAATCAACAAAATTATTTTTTTGCATTTTTCATGAAACAATACGGATTAATTGGCTATCCTTTATCTCATTCTTTCTCAAAAGGATATTTTGCCAAAAAATTTAAGGAGGAATTAATTACAGATGCTGTATATGATGTTTTTCCTTTAGAAACCATATCCCATTTTTTGGGTTTGTGTAAACAATACCCAAATTTAAAAGGTTTGAATGTCACCATTCCATATAAAGAACAAGTGATAGCCTATTTAGATAAATTAGATGATGAAGCTCAAACTATTGGTGCTGTAAATACCATTAAATTTTTTAATGGAAAAAAAATAGGATATAATTCCGACTGTTATGGTTTTGAAATGAGTTTGCGACCATTGTTGCAAGCGCATCATAAAAGTGCACTTATACTTGGAACCGGTGGAGCATCGAAAGCAGTAGAATATGTATTAAAGAAATTGCAAATTGATTTTCAATACGTTTCTAGAACAAGAACACCTTCTTCTATTTTATACCAAGATGTATTACTTGCAAATGAGCTTCCCTATTTAATCATAAATACAACACCTTTAGGTATGTATCCGAATGTGGATGCAGCACCGGAAATTCCATATTCACTGATTACGGATAAACATTTATTGTATGATTTGGTTTATAATCCAGAAGAAACATCATTCTTAAAAAATGGTAAATTTCAAGGAGCACAAATAAAAAACGGATTGGAAATGTTGCACCTACAAGCAGAACGTAGTTGGCAAATTTGGAATATGTAAAATTAAGAAACTGACATTTTTTTTAAAAACATAAATAATTCAAAATGGATAATTTGAATTTTAATAATACACAAACTGCATTTGCCTATAAAAGCAATAGTGAGCTATTGAGAGATTATCGTATATTTCAATTAATTAATCAAAGTTGGTTGGTAAAATATGGAACTCAAGTAGCTGCGTCATTAATTCAATTTGGTATAAAAACGCCTGTTGCAATGGGTATGAAACCTACTGTATATGCTACATTTTGCGGTGGAAATAATTTGAATGAAGCATCATCTAAAATTAATAAGCTAGAACGCTATCATGTAAGAACAGTGTTAGATTATGGTGTGGAAGGAAAGGAACGCGAAGAAGATTTTCAGCGAACGGAATCCGCCATTAAACAAGCTATTTTATTTGCAAAAGATAAGGATGCCGTACATATTGTAAGTTCTAAATTTACCGGTTTAATTCCATTTTCTATTTTAGAAAAACTACATGCAAAAAATACACTTTCAGATGAAGAAAATTCCATTTATGAAAAATCAAAATCAAGAATAAACTCGATTGCTCAACTTGCATTTGAAAATGACATAAGTTTATTTGTTGATGCAGAAGAAACATGGATACAACAACCTTTAGATGATTTAACGTATGAGTTGATGTTGAAATACAATAAAGAGAAACCAATTATATATAACACCATTCAATTGTATCGAAAAGATAGATTAGACGTTTTAAAAAAATACATTAAACAAGCACAAAGTGACAACATCATTTATGCAGTTAAATTGGTTCGTGGTGCTTACATGGAAAAAGAAGCAGCGCGAGCACTAACATTAAATTATGAAAATCCGATTCAATCTTCCAAAGAAAATACGGATAATGACTACAACGAGGCACTTAAAGTGGCAGTTAAAAATATAAAAAACACGGCTATTTGTGTAGCCACACATAATGAGGAAAGCTCCATCTTGGCAACTCAATTAATGCAAGCATATCAATTGCCCAATAATCATGAGCATATACAATTTTCTCAGTTGTTTGGAATGAGTGATAATATCACATTTAATTTAGGATTAGCAGGTTATAATGTACATAAGTATATGCCTTACGGACCTGTTAAAGATGTTATACCTTATTTAATACGTAGAGCACAAGAAAACACGAGTGTTTCCGGACAAATGGGCCGCGAATTGAAACTCTTAAAAGAAGAAGTAAAGAGAAGAAAGCTTTCTTTGATTTTTTAGCATGCTCCGCATAAGTCCATATAGTATGTTTTTTTTGAGTACGCATGCAATGCGTACTAACTTATGCGTGTAAGCTATCTACTTTTTTGGCAATTTTATTTCGTAAATCAGCATTAATCGGCATTAAAGGTAAGCGAACAAAATCATCGCAAACGCCTAGATGTTTCATGGTTGCTTTTACGCCAGCCGGATTGCCTTGCTCAAACAGATACGTGATTAATTCGTCTAATTCATAAACTGTTTTTCGTGCAGAAGCGAAATCGCCGTTTAATGCTTGGTGAACCATTGTCGAAAAATGTTTGGGTAATGCATTGGCGATTACAGAAATAACACCATCATATCCAATAGAAATTTGTGGTACAATTAAGTCGTCATTTCCACTGATTAATAAGAAATCGGATGGTTTTTCGCGTGCCAACCAGAATATTTGTTGCCAATCATTGCTTGCTTCTTTGATCGCAACGATATTTTTAAATTCATGTGCCAAAGTTAGTGTTGTAGTGGCACGTATATTCGAAGCTGTTCTACCAGGAACATTATATAAAATAATTGGTAAGTTGGTATTGCAGGCAATTGTTTTATAGTGTTCGTAAATGCCTTCCTGTGTTGGTTTATTATAATAAGGGGAAACCGATAAAATGCCATCTACGCCATCTAATTCAAAATGATTGATGTCATATATAGTGCTACGAGTATCATTGCCACCAAACCCAGCAATTACAGGAACGCGCTTTTGTGTTGCATGCACACAAGCCTTTATTAAATCTTGTTTTTCTTGCTTATTTAAGGTGACAGATTCACCAGTAGTTCCTAATACTACAACGTAATCAACGCCACCTTCAATTACATAATTGACTACTTTCTCAAACTCGTTAAAGTTTATTTCTTTGTTCTCATTAAATGGAGTGACCAATGCTACTCCAACGCCTTTCAAATTCATCATTTTACTTTGTTTAGTATGCGTATTGCGTTATTCGTATGGTATTATTTTAATAAAAATGATACTGAGTTTAATTCGATGTAAGCAATACTACTTCAAATAATTCTCTAAGTTCGAAATTAATTTAGAAATATTCGATTTTTCATTTGAAATCAATATTAAATCATAGTTAGTATTGTGAATATCTTTATTAAAACCTACTCTAAATTTTGCCATAGAATTTGCAGAAATATACTCTAAAGGCAAACAATCATCGGCACAAAAGTTAATCATTAAATCGAACGTATCTCTGGTGAAAAAACCCGACGTTCCACCTCCAGGTTTGCCGTACCAAGTGGTATCTTTATTGGATATAAATGGAAATGGGTACTGAAATCCGAATTCTCGTTTTGGAAGATATCCAAGTAATTGCACATCTTTATGGATAGATTTCAAGTGCTTAACGAATGCTAAAATTGTGTCATTTTGTCGAACGTCTTCACCATGAAAAATAATTCCGATTTTATTAGCTGCTTGCAGAGAAATAGGAATACGTGAAATAACTTTCTTATTTTTAAAACGCAAATAAATTTTTAAAATGATATTTTTTAGCTGATTAAACACCCTACAAAGTTACGGATTAAGCTTTATACAAACTCTAAAAAAATGCAATTAATTGAACAATTAAAATTAAAACTGGAAGATAATTCGCTTGCAGTGCAAGAAAAGATTTCTATTTGGATTGAATTATCATCTAACTTAATGCCATTTAATGTAGATGAAGCTTTAACGTATAATAAGCTTGCCGATGATCATTTTGTTGCAACCGATAACAACCAAATCCAATACGGTTTGATTTTGAATAATTTTGGAGTGTACTATTACATGAAAAACTTAAATGAACTAGCATTGGAGAAGTTCATTGCCGCCGATAAAATTTTATCCAAAAGTGCCAATAAAGAACATCATATTTTAGCAAAAGCAGATATAGCATTAATTTATACAAGAACAGAGCAATACCAACAAGCATTGGATATTTATCTTCAAATTGAAAGTGAATTGAAAGGAATACCTGTTGGCATTCGTCATGCTCAAATTTATATAAATATAGATGCTGCGTATGTTTACGTAAAAGATTTTGAAAATGCACTTCGATATTCATTAAAAGCCTTAGAAATTGTAGAGCATTTACAACATCCATTTGGTCGTGCAATTAGTTACGTCAATACTGGTGGAAATTATTTACAATTAGGTGATACAGAAAAAGCAAAAACATGCATTGATAAAGCACATGAACTTGCGCTGCAACATAAAATTGAAAGTTTAAATTGTAGTATTTATTTAAAGTATGCAGAATACTTTTCTAAAATGCATGAATACACAAAAGCTGTTGAATTTGGGATGCAATCATTAGCAGCTGCTGAAGAAAAAAAATCAGATGAACAAGCCATGTTTGTTTGTGGAAGATTGATAGAATTTTATGAACAAATTGAAGATTATAAGCAAGCTTTGCAAATGTCAAAGCAATTTAACAACATGAAGCAATCTGCATTGGCAAATGATAAAATGCAAATGATAAATGCTATGCAATTGCAATATAACACGGAAAAAAAAGAATTAGAATTAAGCGAATTAAAAGTAAAGCAACAACAACTCGAAATTGAAAAAAGAGATAGTGAATTGGCTGCACTAAAATCGCAGATGAATCCACATTTTATTTTCAATGCCTTAAATTCAATTCAGGAATTATATATGATAGGCGATAAGCGAATTGCTAATGAACAAATGGGCAATTTTGCTATGTTGACACGTAAAATTTTAAATGTTTCAGGTAAACAAAAAATAGATTTATCGGAAGAAATTGACATACTTTCAAAATATTTGGAGCTAGAAAGTATGCGTTTTGAAAATGATTTTTTTTATTCTATTGATTTTTCAAACAAGTTGGATGAAGATTACGTACAATTGCCACCAATGCTGATACAACCGTATGTGGAAAATGCCATTAAACATGGTTTGTTGCATAAAAATGGACCTAAAAATCTTACTATTTTTTTTGATATCAATAATGATGAAACAATGCTGATTTGCACCATAGAAGATAATGGAATTGGTAGAAATGCTTCAGCAGAAATAAATAAATATAGACACGAAAGCCATCAGTCGTTTGCTACTTCTGCTACGGAGAAACGTTTGAATTTATTGAATAATAAAAATGATTTTGTATCTGTTTCATTTGATGATAAATATGATGAACATCATGTTGGAATTGGCACAATAGTTAGTATTTCTATTTTATTATAACAAAAAAAAACAGCGATAAAGCCGCTGTTTTTTTACTATATAATATTGTTTATTTTTCGCAATAATTTATGGTTACTGTTTTTGAAGTAATGGATGATTTTCCATTTTTAGATGCGGTTAAAGTAACCGTATAACTTGAAAGGCATCCAGTTGTTCTTTTAGGATCTTTAGTAGGAACTTCGGCGGCTTTTGAAGCATACGTTTTAGTTGGATTTTTTTCAGTACTTGTTGTCTCATCTCCGAAATTCCACAAATACGTATCGGCATCAGTGGATGTATTCGTAAAAGTCAATTCTGTACTTGCATCAACAGTATCATTTGGAGAAATACTAAAGCTTGCAACCGGCAGATTAGATTCTTTTGTGCATGATGCGAAGAATACAGTAAATAATACAGCGATAAAGGTGAAAAGGTTGAATGTTTTTTTCATTTTGAATTTGTTTTTAGTTGTTAATAATTTGATACTGCAAATATCTATAATGAATCGAGTTATTAATTTCACAATTCACGAACGGTTGTTTTGAGTTTATAAACGGATATTTTTTATAAAAAATAACGATTGAGTGTATTAATAAAGTAGTTTGATTGTCAAAAAAAAGCGATGCCTTTCAGCATCGCCCAAAACAATTGTCTTAATGAAAAAAAACAATTTATTTTGCGAACATGGTTTTTGATTTAATCTGTATCGATAACATTCATTTTTAAAATACAGATTCTATAATTTGCTTAATAATTGTACTTTTCCGTCCATTTCTGATGAAGCAACTAATAGTAGTGCGCCTTTCTTTCCTTTTTCATAGATGAATAATTTATCGCCTTCGTCCATTTTTATGGTGGTTACGATATTCTTTTGTAAACGATACGTGCCACCACTTCCAGCATTGATTACAGATATTTCATCATCACCATCATTTTTTAATTTAATGCTGATAGCGTTACTTGTAGCAATAGTAGTTTTTGTTTTTGCAATTGCATTAGAAGTGATCGCAGTACATACAGACAATGCAAGTAGTACAATAATGATTTTTAATTTCATGCTTTAATTTTTATTTTAATAAAAGAATAAATAAATACATTAACAATTCAACTATTTTGCGCCTGGTATTCCTACAGAAGGAACCAAATGTCTGTTAATAAAAATTACTTCAAAAGGTGATGTGTCAAAACCAGATCCATTGTATTTGTAATGTGGTTCAATTTTGCAAGACCAGAAACTACCATCACTTTTTGCTTTCATTAAAACTCTTGCTTTTATCCATTGGTATACTGGGCCATAAGTGTTGCTTTTTGTTGTAAAATCTGAATAAAATTGTACTTTATATACTTCTGCAATTTCATTTGCATACAACATTTTCAATGCCTTTTGTAAAGTTGCATTTAATGCTGGTTTGTTCATATAATCATCATCTTCAAAACGATATACATTATTGTTTAGTTTTGTTGTATTTGCAGTAATTTTAATAGTGTGTGTGCCTTCTGCTAATACAGTTTTTTCTACATCTGTTGCTTTCCAACCATCTGCTGCAGCATCACTAATACCCATAAATTGTATTTTTATTGTTAATGATTTTCCAACTGCAATTTTTGAACTTAATTTATTTAAGAAAAATCGAAATGTATTTTCAACTGGATAATATTGATATTGCATTGCATCATATTCAGAATCTTCTTTTTTAGGTAACAAACCTGTGCTAAATATTTTTTCGTTTTTCCAAAACTTATCATATCTCAAGTCACCCATATTGCCATACAAAGCTAATACACCTGGCATTTTTCCAGTTGGTCCACCAGTTTTTAAGAAAAACTGATTCGAGTGCGCTCTTAAACTATTCGTAGATACTGTTACATCTTCGCAAGAAAACACAATATCATATCCATTTTTGTACGTATCTCTTACATTTTTATCAAAGTAGGCACGCATAATAAAATGGTTAGCTAATTCTGTAAAACTTGCAACGTCTGCACTTGTTTCGTCAAAACGGTTGCCTAAATAATCATTAAAAACAACTACTTTTCCTGCGTTCGTTTTTTGAAAATCTGTTAGTACATAAGTATTCACAATTTCTTTTGGTTTTTCTGCTACTGGAACATCTTGTTTGGTTTCTGTTGTAGCTGATTTTCCTGTTAATGCTTCTTTTAATTTTTTACCAAATTGAGCATTAGCATCATGATTACTAATTAGCAAAATGCTAATAGCTAATAAAGTTGTTTTGATTGTTTGATTCATTTGTTTTTTTCTGCAAAAATTGAAAATGTATGTTTATTTGTTTTAGATATTTTATAAATAGTTCGTTTCGGTTTATGAACGGTAAATTAATGGTAGTATTTTTTTATTTTCGCTTAAAATTTTTTAGATGTATAAAGCCATTATTATTGATGATGAAGCAAAAGCGCGACGTTTATTGCAGACATTAATTGAAGAAAATTGCCCTGAACTGGAAATTGTAGCACAAGCGGAAGATGTACCAAATGGAGTGAAAGCCATTCATCAACACCAACCTGATATCGTTTTTTCTGATATTGATATGCCTGTTTACAATGGTTTTCAATTGCTTGATTTTGTAGATAAAACAGACTTTGAACTTATCTACTGTACAGCACATAATGATTTTGCACTCAAAGCATTTGAAGTTTCAGCTGTAGATTATTTAGTAAAACCAATTCAAATTTCTTTATTGGTAAAAGCAGTAGAGAAAGCCATTCGCTTGCGCAATGCTACACCAACTATTACACAGCGATTAGATATATTAAAAGAAAATATTAAAGAAAATACGTTTAAAAAAATTGCGTTACCTGTTAGTGATGGGTTACGCTTTTTAGATATTGTGGATATAATTTACTTTGAAGCTGATGGCGCATATACCACTATTTTTCTAAAGGATAACAGCAAATTGCTAATTAGTAAAAAGCTAAAAGATTTTGAAACAATTTTAACGGATAATATAAATTTCTTTCGTTCGCATCGTTCATATATAATAAACACAGAACATATTAAACAATATATAAAATCTGATGGTGGAAGTATTTTAATGGCAAATAATGCTACTATTCCAGTGGCTCGCGAGCGTAAAGATGATTTTCAAAAATTATTTTCGGCTATTAAATTATGACTATTTCATGTTAGTTTATTATTAGGATTAATAATTTTCAATAAACAACTTGCAGAAACAAAAAAAAACACTATATTTGCACTCGCTTAAAAAAGCAAGGTTCGGTAGTTCAGTTGGTTAGAATACGTGCCTGTCACGCACGGGGTCGCGGGTTCGAGTCCCGTCCGGACCGCAAAGTCCTCGAGAAATCGAGGACTTTTTTTATTAATAGATATCCTCTCTGGAGCGAGTCTTCCGCAGGACGACTCGTGTCGATTAATACTAGCGGTCTCTGACCGCATTCCACAATAGCACAATTTAAAATCACAGATGTTCAATCTTTAATAATCCTCTTTCGGTTGTATAGTAATCTATGGCACTGCTATATTTGTAATGACACGTTTCCCAAACCAAACCAGAACGAACCGGATTCTCATGTAAATATACTAAGCGTTGCCTTAATTTTTCATTTGTGTTTAATTCTATCGGATGATAATCTTGTTTCCAAAACTGATAGTTTTTATTGCTTTTATTTCCTTTACCTACAAAAGAAAACATGTTCAACATTCATTCCTTTCTACTTTCTTGTGGATTCTGTGTAAACCATTCGATTAGTTGCCTGCTGGTATATTTTTTTATATCTCTTACAATATCTGCAATTTTGTTATCGCTCGTGCTGATGATAAGGTGTACATGATTGGTCATGATTATCCATGCATGAACCACTAATCCTTTCTCTTGAA
>Ga0209063_1000108_pt1 | contig 92694 bp, 77 predicted proteins | sample KloWWTmeKNB19Kit_FD_187177 | JGI IMG/M metagenome (GOLD analysis project Ga0209063, IMG submission 187177) | Active sludge microbial communities from Klosterneuburg, Austria, studying microevolution and ecology of nitrifiers - Klosterneuburg... | ecosystem: Engineered > WWTP > Aerobic digester >... | reverse complement strand
GTCCGTTGCTGTGATCTGATACCGCAACGCGATCTTTGACAACACCAATGGCACGTAGTCGCTCTGGACCAAGCTGTTAAGGGACCGTTGTGGTGGGAAGAAAAGAAGTCCCGGAAGGCATGCCTTCCGGGACCCTTCCCGAATTTCCTGTCCTAGAAGAGTTCCAATTGGCTCGGGGCAGGGGCAAGGGCTTCGCGGACCCTGCCAAGGATATTGATCATCCCGCTGTACTGCTTGTCCGTGATCTGTAGAATGGTCACCTGTCCTTCCTTAGGTACGAATTTCTGGACGCGCCTCATATGGACATGCATGCTTTCCCGACTGGCACAATGGCGCGTGTACACACTGTATTGGAGCATGTTAAAGCCATCCGCCATGATGTGCTTCCGAAAACCGGAATAGACACGCCTGTATTCACGCGTGCTTGTCGGGAGGTCGAAGAAGACAAAGAGCCACATGATCCGATAGGCGTTGAGGCAATAGTGCGTGTTCCGTCCCTGATGGCTTTTCATAGGGCTTATTTGAACAGGGGATAGCTCAATTTCCGCCCTTGCTTATCGAAGCAGCCCAATAGACTTTGCGCTGTCCGGTGCAAGGCCACCATCATAGGACCCTTTTTTCCATCCTGTTTCACATCGGCCAGCACCGCGCCGATCAATTGAGCTTTGGCAGCCTTGTTCAGCTCGTCGATGCCAAGTTGTTGCAGTTCCACCACCTCGGCATCGATGAACGGCCGGTAGGGTTCCATCAGGTCGTCCGCCAGGCAGAAGGCATTGTACTTATTGCTGTGGTGTATGCCCAGTGTGGGCAATAGGCCAGCGGCCACGATGGCCCTTGCCGTGGCTGCGCGAAGCACGGCATAGCCGTAATTCAATGCGGAATTGGGCCATGCACCTTCCCGCTCTCGGCGGAAATCAGTCAGGAACAGTTGGCCCCAATAGGCCTTGGCAGCTCGGGCCTCGTGGTTTTCGCTGTCGCCGCTCTTCACGTCATCGGCCATTTGGCGAAGAGCCTGTCCGCTTTTGCCAAGGCTTTCCAGCAAAGCAGCCTGGTTCTGGATCTTGGCCTTTACCGTTTGCTGCCACAATTGTTTGGTCAACGGTAGGCTTGCCCCGATCTGGCTTTGGAAGCGATGATGCTGTAATACATTTCCGCTGAGGGGGAGGAGCAGTCCGGCAGGGTGGTAGTCGGCACCGCAGAATACCACGGCCACATTGTGTGCCATCAGTTCCTGCATGGCTGCATGTGTGTACGTCAGCTGTGAATGTTCGAGCATCAGCACGGCCGTGTCCTCTATGGGCCGGTTGATGACCTCGCCCGTGTCCTTGTTGGTGATCACGAGCTGGCTCAGCTTCACCGAGAGGTGGTAAGGCTGGCTGAAATGAAGGATGCGTCCGACCATGGTGGTGGTTTATACGGGCAGACCCCTGCCAAGGATCGGGCCAAGGTGATATGCACCTGCACGGCTGTCTACATTTGAGCTCATGCTAAAGGAACTCATTGACCGGGACCGCGCCGCTTTCGGGGCCCTGCTGGCCGCGAACCAGGTCAGTCGCATTGTATGCCTTTGGCAGCAGTGTGCATGGTACTTTTGGCCCGGAGAGCGATGTGGACGTGCTGGTGGAGGTGGACGCCGCCGATGAAGTGGCGGGAGGCATGCTCATCAATATCTGGAACGGCTTGGAGGACCTTTTCCAACGGCCCGTGGACCTGCTAACGGAAAGCAGCCTGCGCAACCCTTACTTGCGTGCCGAGATCGAACGTACCAAGAAGCTGATCTACGATGGATCGAAGCGCCAAGTTCTGGTCTGACATCCTCACGGCGATCACCGAGATCGAGGGCTTCGTGGCTGGCATCGTTTTGCTGAACGGCTATACCCGCGATGTCAAGACCAAGCGCGCCGTTGAGCGCGGCTTGGCCATCATCGGTGAGGCCATTGTCACGCTCACTAAGCAGGATCCTGTACTGAAGGTGGACAGCGCCCGATCGTGGGCATGCGCAACCGCCTGATCCACTCCTATGATAATGCGGATGGCAAGATCGTGTGGGAAGTGGTGCGCATACACTTGGTTCCGCTGAAGGCGGTCGCGCTGGAGCGGTTGGGATGAAGCGTCCTTTGTCTCTTCCCCGATGGTCAGACCGTTGTTGGCAGTGGGCTCAGGTCGATGTCGATGCCGTCGAACTGGCATTTGAGCTTTGAAAGAGCGAAGCGCAACCTCTTGAGAGGGTTGGCCGGATTCCATATACTCTCTGTTTCCTTTGGGATGAGTTTCGGGTCGCGCGCATCGAGCACATTGGTCATGAGCATGCGGATATTGTTGCCATTCACCTGTAGCTCGTCTATGACGTAAGTGCGCCGGTTCATGTCCTCCGCATCGTCCCGCATGATCTCTTCCGGCCCGCTCTTGTACATCACCACTTTTTGCCCGGTATGGACTATGAAGGGGCGACCACTGAGCTTGATGACCTGCCACTCAGGATGCTCAGGGTGCGTGTGCGGTATGAGCTGGGGAAGTGATGCTCGAGTATGGCACTGCGCGGTTTTCGCGTATTGCGCCAGTTCCAACTGGCTGAACACGTAGCCGTATGGTCGGCCGCGTTCATCGGCATATACTGCTGCTATGGGATTTCCCCCGCCCGTAACCCACAACTGGTGCTTGTGTTCAAAGCCTGGCAATTGATCGCGGTGGGCTTTAATGCCAACCGGGTTCTTCACCCTGCTCTGGATCATCACGCGCACCTTCTTCATCTTCTGTATCGTGAAGGCATCGCCGTTCTTGGTGTTCATATCAAAGCCGCCGTTCTTCTTTATTTCGTCCAGATCCTTGTCAGCGAGCAGCGCCTTGATCGCTGGGTCCACTACGTTCGCCTTGTCTGCTTCCGTGAATGGGAACTGAGTAACGCCCAATAGGGATTTACGAATGACAGTCTGGAGTTCGTAGGACTTGGTTTCAACTTTCTTGTGCTTAATGCGGCCATAGAAGGTGTCTTCATGCAGTGAACCCCGCACCGTATCGCCTGTGGCTTTCACCTCCTTCCAGGTGCCGTCCTTCAGTTTCATTTTGGTGTTGAAGGTGCTTCGCCTCCCGATGCTCGCCTTGTCCACATGGTAGATGAGCGCGCCATCGCGCAGCTTGTGCATGTCCGTTCCAAAGCTGGTCCAAGGATGGTCAAAACTAGCGGTCGGGTCGGTCGAATCATGTACTTCATAGTACTGGGCAAGTGCATCGAATACACTTCGGTCAACGGCGGCGCACACGGCGGCATCCACCGCATGGTGGCTGTGCTTGCTGCGGTCCTTCTCTTTCACGAAGCTCTCGCCCATCCATTCCTTGCGGAAGGCGCTCAGTGCTTCGGGCTTGTAGCACACCACCTTCTCGAAATAGCTGTTCATGTAGCTCCGCGCCAGCTTGGTGATCTGCGCCGTGGCCACCAATTGCCGGTTCAGGAAGCGCGGCTTGATCTCATCGGCCATCAAGTGCTCGTACTTCGTGCGCCAATAGTTGCGGAAGAACTGGGCATACCAGCGCTTCTGTATGGCCTTGTCCTTTTGCTCCTTGGTGGTGGCCGACTTGCTCTTGTTGCGCAGCACTTCCACCTCGCGTTTGTACTTCATCCACTTCGCATAGATGGGCTTGGTGCTGTCATTGATCGCCGGACAATCGCGGTTCGCTGCGCGGGCCGGCATGCTGAAGTTGGGCAGTGATCCCGGCAAGCCCACCTTCTTCACATCGCGGTTGTAGCGCGTGTCGCACAGCATCTTGTTTGCCATGCTATTGTCCGCCGTCTTGCCCCGTGGCAGGGTGTGTTCTATCTCCACGCTTCCATTGAACAGGTCGTTTACGCCGATCGGCTTGCCGGTGTACACGCATTTGGCTTCGCCGAACAAGTGCCGCGCCTCCTGGTAGAGCCACATGCGTTCGATCTCGTCATCGGTGGGGTTGTGCGGGTTACCGCTCGCCTCGAAATGTTCGCGGAGTTCCTTCTCTGCCTCTTCGTTGTAGGTCTTCATCTCGGCCTGGTAGTTCTCCCAAGCCCGCCGCTTGTTGGCGCTGTCCAGCTGCCGGGCCATTTCGATGTGGACCACCGTCTTCTTGTCGATCAACCTCTTTGCTGGGTCGTCCGGTGAGATCATGTCGTTCACCAGTTTCCGCAGTGTGTGCAGCGCACGGTATACCATGGGATTCTTCATGCCGCGCGTAAGCGGGCTGCCCAGCCGGTCGTCGCGTTCGCGGTACATGCTTATGGCGCTGTGGTGGTAGAGTTGGTCCACGCGCCGCTTAAGCCCGCGCTTGTCGATGGTCTTGGCGAGTTCGTATTCCGGATATGTATCGATCAACCAGAACTTGATGCGGTCCTCCATTGAGGCCACTTTCTCGAAGAGCACCTTGTCGTGGCTCTCGATGTGGTGGAGGAACGCGGCCTTGATGCTTGCCGCAAGTTGCGCACGACCACTGTCGCCCATCTCCTGCTTTTGGCTGTTGGAGAAGGCTTCGTCGATGGCAAGGCCAAGCCGCTGGTCCCAGTCGCCGTTCCAGAAGTCCCGGCGTCGGCCCTTATCATTGAACTGGTCGCGGTAGTTGCGGATCAGGCCGTTGAGCAGGATCGTTTCCACGCTGTATTGTCGCTGACCCTTTACTTGTTCACGCATGCCATTGCGGATGCGCTCGCGTTGGTCTTCGTTCATATCGGCCCAGCGATCGTCCACATAGGGTTCAGGCTTTCCGTTGGGGCCGGTCCGTAGTTCAGTTATGAAGTCGCCGTTCTTGTCGGTGAGCGGCCGCCCGTTCGCATCCAGTTTCTTGTGTACCACTTTGAAGACTGTGGGCAGGTTCGCGAACAGCACGGCATCGTGATAGGGTATGCCTTGGTAGAGGTAGGGGAGGATGCGCCCCATAGCCCGCGCGCTCAGGTTGTGGTAGCCCTGCTTCAGGTCGAAGTTCTTCCTGTCCTTGACCTGTTCGTCGGTAAGGTGCCAAACGTTCTTGGCGTACTCCTTCAGGTCGCGTTGCTCGTATTTGCTCTCCGCTTTTCGCACATATTGTCCTTTCGCCTTGCGCTCACTGATCTCGCCCCAAGCGTTCTGTTCGCGATGGATCAGATTCCATCGGTCGTCCCATTTCTTGCGTTCGGCCTCATCCTCCGTACGCATGGGGCCGTACGCCCGTAGAATATCCACGCCTTCCACGTTCCAAAGTGCTGCCAAATGCGCGATGGTATGCGCCCCGGTCAGCTTCACCTCCTTGTTCTCCTTGGCCGCGCGGATCTCCCACTTTTCGTAGTTCAGTTCACCTTCGATCTTGGCCTTCTTCAAGGCTTTGCGCACATCGCCAATAGGAAAGGTGGGGCTGCTCTTGCGGAAGAAACACGGTAGCACGGCTTTGCGGCCGGCCTCAGTCAGGTTCTCCCCGTTCACCTTGATATTGTTCACGGCATGAAGCACATTGAACACCTCCGCGATCGGGCTGCTCATGGGTGCGCGCTTGTTGCCGGGCTCCAACGTACAGCGACCGACGTCTCCCTTCTTGCCCTTCAGTTCCCGTTGGAAGAACAGATCACCGTTCTTGCCATCTCCCAATTCCGCTTTCAGCGCATCGGACAGCAGTTCCTTGTGAAAATCCTTCTGTGCATCCCACAGCTTGTTGAACTCATCGACAAGGTCAATGCGCATCACATAGCGGTTGCGGATCGGCGTATGGGTTTTATGCAGTTCAGCGCCCGCCTTGCCGAGCGTATCGTAACGCTCGATCAACTTCTTCGTCTCATCATAGCCCGTGATACCCCGATCAGGTGAACCTTCATGCAGGGTCTTCTGCTCTCCGTCACCGCCCTTGCGATTGCTCCGGAAACCTCGGCGTTGCGCGATGTGGTAAAAGATGCGCCCCAACTCCAACGGCATCAGTTTCTCTTGTAGTCCCTTCGCACGCAACTCGTAAGGGTTCAACATGAACCAAGAGGTGAAGCCATCTTCTTTTGGGTAGATGCCTTCCTTCTTCCATAGGTGCAGTCCGCCTTCGCTTAATGGGCACATTCCATTTTTAATCAAGTGCTCCAGCAAACGTTGCTTCCGCATGCGACGGCGCATGTACAGTCGCCTCGTCCGCCTCGCTCCAGTACGTGTACTCACTGAGGGCACCTCGTGGCCTTTCACCCTCGCAACACCTTCACTGAAGATCACCGATCCAGCCAGCACCGGATTGTGACCGATGCTCTCTTCTGGGTCATGCGCATTGATGTATTTCTTTCCATTCACTTCTGTAATGATCGCCCAACCAATGCTATTGGTGCCAAGGTCCAGTCCAAGTGTCCGCTTCATAATGCTGGTGGATTATCCGTCAATAATCGGTTTGTAATGTAGAAATTCATTTACTTTGCAGCATCAGATCACAGTAAGGCTATAAGCCGCAGTGAAAACTTGGCCTCTGCTTCGGTGGGGGCCTTTCTGTTTTTATTGCCACCCATTTCCCGCCATGGACCGCTCCACCTTCCTCCGCAACATGCTGGGCAAAGCCGCCTTGCTCACCCTGCCACCGTGGGCCATGCTGCCCAAGCCGGAGCAGGACCGTTTGGCGTGGACGCAGAACTGCCACGGTGTCTTTGTGTTCAGCGCATTTGTGCGCGGCTTCCAGTACCACAACGGCCCGGCGCTGATACAGAAGATGCAGGCAGAGGACACGCTGGACCTGGTGCGCGAACACGGGAACGAACACGATACCAACGCGGTGGCCGTGTATTGGGAAGGGCAGAAGCTGGGCTACCTGCCCATGGGCGAGAACGTGAGCTTGGCCACCATGCTGGACCATGGCCTGCTGTTGGAAGCGGAGGTGGCCTACACCGCGCCGGAGCTGGCCCCGTGCGAGCAATGCTTCATCTCGGTCTACCTGCTGGTGCCGGCCACACCTTCCTTCGATGCATACCTGAATGATTACATGGAGCGGCCGGATGCGGGGTATAAGTTGCGGCCGGAGTATGGCGGGTAGTTGTCCGTTGTCCGTTGTCAGGCGTGGCCTCGCCGGACCGTGATGGCGGCGACAGCCTGAAGCATGCGGCTTGAATGCCAAGAGGCCGAAGACCTGAATGCCGGGCCTGATTACACCAAAAGCCAAGGGGCCAAGGCACCTGGGCACCAAGAGGCCGAATGCGCCTGAAGTTTGTAACCTACAGCCAAGGAGCCGCCAGGCCCACTTGATGCTATCCTAAACACTTTCTTGCAAAGGCGCCGGGAACATCAGCCTGTCCAAGCGCTCGGTGGACCGGTCCCAGTCGAACGCCTGGTGTACGAAGCGCTCCCCGTTCGCCGCGAGGCGATCGCGTTCCTCGGGATGGTCCAACAGGCGTAAGATGTGGTCAGCATAGTCGCGGGGATCGTGGCCGATGAGGATGGAGGCTCCGGGCTCGGCACCAACGGCGTTGTTGGCCAGGTCCGAGGTGACGCAGGGCATGCGCATGGCCAAGGCCTCGAGCAGTTTGTTCTGCAGGCCGGTGCCGATCTGCATGGGGGCCACGAATATCCGGGCAGAGGCGTATGAATCGCGGATGTCCTTCACCCAGCCGCTCACGGTGACCCGCGTATCGCGTACGGCCAGCTCGCGCACCCGCTGGTCAGGGTCCACGCCGGCGATCAGCAGGGTGGTGCCCGGCCGTTGCGCATGCACCAATGGCAGCACGTGATGGACGAGGAAGAGCACACTGTCAATGTTGGGCGGGTAGTTCATGTTCCCGGTGAAAAGCAGATCGTGCTTTTTTTCGGTCTCCCGCGGGGTGAAATAGGCCGTGTCCACACCGTTGGGGATCACCTCCACCTGGTCCCGTTGCGGGTGGTAAAGCAGGTCGCGGTCCTGTGCGCTGATGATCGCATGGTGGTCGAAGAGGTCGAGCATCAGGTTTTCATAGCCGATCAGTCTTCGCGTCTCGGTCTTAAAGAACGGGCGCAGATGGAACGGGGCGTTCTCGGCGCGCCGTTCCATGCCCTTGCTCAGGGTGTCCATATAGTCCAAGGTCTTGCCCAGGTCAAAGCGGTGCCGCACATACTCGGTGGTGCGGACCAGTTGGCAAAGCACATGGTCCGGCCGGAAGTCCCTGATCACGCTGTCGATCGCTCGTTGGGCATGCCGATGGTGGAAGTAGCTCACTTGAAATGGGAGACGGGAGAAAACGGAGGTGACGGCGCGCAACAGGATCCGCCAACGGGGGAGGTGTACCACTTGCAGATGCTTGCAGAAGCTGCGCAGGTGCTCCGCATCTTCAGGCTTGATGTGCTGGTCGCTCAGGCAGAACAAGTATATCTCATGGCGTTTGGCCAGCCTCTTGATCAGGTGGTAGGCACGCAGCTTGTCGCCCTTTTCCAGCGGGTAGGGCATACGGGAAAGCACTACCAACAGCCTCATGTTTTTGCCAGAGAGGCGTAGAAGGCCACCAGTTCCTTGATGATGTCCGAATTGGTGTGCCTTGCGCGTACCAGTTTCCAGGCTTCTTTCCCGATGGCATCGGCCAATTGTGGTTCCGCGAGCACCTTGTCGATCTGGTCGGTGAAGGCGGCGGCGGTATCCGCGATCAGGATGTTCTTTCCCGGGGTATGGTCGATGCCTTCCGCGCCGATAGTGGTGCTGATGATGCACTTGCCCATGGCCATGCCCTCGATGATCTTCACACGCATGCCACCTGCACTGAACAGAGGGACGAGCATCACATGCCGTTGGGCGATGTAGCGGTTCGCGTCCGGCACGCGCCCCACCACGGTGGTGCCCGGCAGCCGGGCCCGGATCATGTCCTTTGGCATGCGGTTACCGGCCAGGTGCAGCTTGGCCTCCGGGTGCTTTTTGATCACACGGGGCCACACGGTGCGCAAGAGCCAGCGGATCCCTTCCTCATTGGGCATCCAGTCCATACTGCCCAAGTGGAAGAAGATGGGCCTGCCGGGCGGCATGGGTGCTTCGTAATCGCCGGGGTCGATTCCGAAAGGCACGGTGATGATGGGCGTCTCGCAGCCATGTTCCCTCATGTGTTGGGCGTCGGCGTCCGTGATGGCGGCCACTCCGTCCACCTGCTTCAGCACCTCGCGTTCATATTCCTTGAGCTGGCGGGCGAGGAATTTCCGGTAGGGCTTCTTCAGGATGTTGCGCTCCCCCTTGGCTATCCGCTCTTGGATCACATGTTCGAGGTTGTGTGACCGCAGCACGATGCGCGCCTTGGAGTAGCGGCGCAGCGTGGGGATGTAGGGCGTTACGAAAAGGCTTTCCAAGTGGATGATGTCGAACTCCTCCTGGGACAACAGCTGGATCAGCCGGATGTCCATGTCCGGGGAAAAGAAACGGCTGATGTTGTAGTTGTCCGCCGTCACCAGGTCGGTGAACGCGTCCACCACGTTCAGCGAAGTGTCCACGAAGACGCCTTCGATACGGGTGCGCTCGCGGTATTCGTCGGGTATTGAGGCGACCTTCAACGGGTGCTTGGCGGTGCTGATGCACAGGACCTTCACCTGGTGCCCCGCGTCCAGCAGGCCCTGCGTGATGTTGTGCATGGCCTTGGACCCGCCATCGAGGGGCGGATAGGGGGGCTTATTGCACAGTTGGAGGATGCGCATGGCGTGGTTTGAGGAGCGATCGGAAACGGTTCCACGTGCGATCATACGCATCGCGGTCGAACAACGGGCTGTCCGTTGCCGCTTTCCAGGTGAGGAAGATGCCGATGGGAAGCAGCACCATGGTACTGATCCACATGCCGGGCCATGCGGAAAGCGTGCCGGCCTTCACCATTTGCTCGGTGGAATAGCTCAGGATATGGAACACGAGGAAGAAGATGATCGCGATCACGGTGGGCACGCCCATGCCCCCTTTGCGCACGATGGCGCCCAAGGGTGCCCCGATGAAGAAGAAGATCACGCAGGCGAAGGCGAGCATCAGCTTGCGGTGCCATTCCACCTGGAACTTGGCGATCTGTTCGGTGCGGTCCCGCCGCTCGTCCACGGATCGCCCCAGTTCGTTGATCGTGTTGCGCGCCTTGTCGGTGGCGGTCTGGAACCAGATCTTCCGTTCCTGTGCGGCGGCGAGGAGGCCGGCACCTTCTCCGGGTTCCATTGCGGCACTCCCGGTCGTGCTGTCACGCGTCACGAGGAACCCGTTCCGCAGGTTTTGTTCCTGCTCCTTCTTTCGCGTGTCCAGTCGCTTCGCCAAGCTGTCCTCCGCATACTGCAGCTGCCCAAGGGTCAACATTTTATAATGATCCTTGAAGAGGTCCTCGTCCGTGCGTTTCATGCCCATGCCGGAAAGGTCGAGGCGGATCTCTTCCCGCTGGAAGCGGCCGCGAAGCAGCGGGTAGCTCCCGTTGGCCCGTGCGGGATTGTCCGATCGCTCATCATAGATCCTGCCATTCTCCAGCACCAGCACTAGGTAATGACCGTCCGTGCTGCGGCGCATGGTCCCTTTCTCCGCGCGGACAACGGTCTTGTTCGCCTGGAACGGTTTGCGATGGTCGTAGATCAGCACATCCTTCAACTCTCCCGTGCGGTCGTCCTTGTCACCCACGCGGATGGAGAAGCCGTCCAACCCGCCGAAGAAGACGCCCGGTCTCAGGTTCAGCGCCGGTTTCGCGCGGGTGACGTCCCACAACAGGCTTTGGAATTTCAGGTTGGCCACCGGCAATACGTTGTTGCTGAAATAGAACGAGAACCCCGCGAGACCGACCACGAACACCACCAAGGGGGCCATTATCTTGAACAATCCCAGGCCAGCGGACCTCATCGGCGTCAGCTCCGATCGTTCGCCCAGCCCGCCCATGGTCATAATGGAACTGAGCAGTACCGCGAGAGGAAGCACGGCAGGGACGAAGGCAGAGGTGGCGAACGCGATCAGTTTGGTGAGCACGTCCCACGGCAGGCCCTTTCCCATCAGGTCGTCCACCCATTTCCACAGCCATTGCATGCTGAAGAGGAAGAGCACGATAAGGAAGGTGACGAGCAGAGGTCCCCAATAGACCCCGATGATCATGCGGTGCAAACGCTTCATGCGCGGTATGCAAAGATCGCCAAAACGATGGCGCTGAGGTCGAACGCTGAACATCGGCGTCCGAAGAAGTACGGATCAAGCGCCCAGGACCCGGGTAAGGGTGTGGATCTGCGATTCCCAGAGGGCCTTTTCCTCTTCCAGGTCCCTAGGCCACGCGTGATCCGTCACCACCAAGCAGGTCTCATTGGTCATGCCGTCGATACGGATGCGCAGTTCAAAATAGGCGTTCGGGTCCTCGTCCATGTCGTCCGCCCATCGAAAGCGGATGTACTCGCCGGACCGTTGGTTCAGGCATTCCGCGACCTCGGTATCTTCTCCCCATTTGAAGGTGTACATGCTGTCAATGACGTTCACGTCATCGCAGAACCATTTGCTGAAGCCACTGGGCGTGCTGATATGTTCGTAGAGCGATGCGACGGAGGCGTTCAGGTAGAATTCAAGCTGGTATCGCTGCTTCAGGGCCGATTTTGGCGGACGTACCGGGGCCGCTTCCTTCTTCGGGAGCTGCGCCACCGAGGGGACTGTTTTGGCGGGGGCCTTCTGTGCCGGGGCCTTTTTCACGGGCGCCTTCTTTGCGGGAGCATTCTTCACCGGGGCCTTTTTCACGGGCGCCTTCTTTGCTGGGGCCTTTTTCGCTGGGGCTTTTTTCTCGGGTGCCTTCTTTGCTGGGGCCTTCTTCGCCGGGGCTTTTTTCACGGGTGCCTTCTTTGCTGGGGCCTTCTTCACCGGGGCCTTTTTCACGGGTGCCTTCTTGGCGGGAACCTTCTTTGCCGGGGCCTTTTTCACGGGCGCCTTCTTGGCTGGGGCCTTCCTCGCCGGAGCTTTTTTCACGGGCGCCTTCTTGGCGGAGGACTTCTTTGCGGGAGACTTATTCGCGGGCGCCTTCTTGGCGGAAGCCTTTTTCGTGGATGCGGCTTTTCCCTTGCTCATTTTGCGCCCGACGGACGGTTTGGCGGGTTTCGCAGCCTTACTGCGGGGCTTGGTCTTCAATTGCGCCATGGTCGAAAAGCTCGGTATCGGTGTGGGGGAAAGGTAAGCAGATCCGGTTGCCGTGCAAGTATGGCCCAGTTTTCAAGGTTCGGGCACCTTGCTATATTCGCGGCCCGAAATGGCGCGGTAGCTCAGCTGGTTAGAGCGCGTGATTCATAATCACGAGGTCGAGTGTTCAAGTCACTCTCGCGCTACTCCTACGGTAGCAAGCCCTTCAGCGAAAGCTGGGGGGCTTTGTTTTGGGAGCGGGCGTCAGGAGTTCAATTTCGGCCCGGTCATTCAAATGCGGCAGGGTGGCAGGTCCGCAGGATCCTTAGCTTCGGCCTGTGTCCAGAAGTCGGCTTAGGAGAGTCCTATTTCAATCCGACCAGAGGCCCCACATGTACATTAAGATCTTCCCTGTCGTGGTCCTGTTGTTATTGGCAGCTTGCGCGGCTCCCACGTTCTCCTCATCGGACATGGATGCCATCCGTTCAACCATTTCCCAACAGGAAAAGGCCTGGAATAACGGCGACATCCCCAGCTTCATGCAGGCGTATGATGACAGTGCTTGCTTCATCAGCCTCAAGGAGAGGACCTGCGGAAAGTCCGTGGTAACGGCACGCTATGAAAAACGGTATCCGGACCGGGAGGCGATGGGGACACTTGATTTCGGGCAGTTGGAGATCCTGGGTGCAGGGGCCGACCATGCCTGGTGTACGGGCACGTGGCGTCTGGTCCGTTCGCAGGACACCCTTTCCGGCGGCTTCAGCCTTTTCTGGGTGCGAACACCCCGAGGCTGGCGGATCTTGCGAGACCATACATACTGAGGGTGGCGGCTAACTTGCGCCCATGTCGATCACCCTCGTCATCATAGCGGTCACCGTAGTGGTATCCTTGGCTGCGCTCAACAACCAGCGGTTGTTCGAGAACCTCTTGTTCCAGCCTTTCGTGATGCACGATAGCAAGGACTGGTTCCGCTTCATCTCGCACGGCTTCGTGCATGGAAGCATCATGCACCTGCTGGTGAACATGTACGTGCTCTGGATGTTCGGCACGGCAGTGGAGAACGCTTATGGTGAACTCACTGGCAAAGACCCACTGCTGCCATATCTCATTCTGTACCTCGGCGGCATCATCCTGAGCTCGCTGCCCGGCTACTTCAAGCACCGTCATGATCCCCAATACCGTGCGGTGGGCGCATCAGGCGCCACTTCCGCCGTGGTGTTCTCCTTTATCCTGTTGCATCCGGACACCAAGCTGATGCTCATCTTCCTGCCCATTCCCATGGCGGCCTGGATCTTCGGCGGCCTCTATTTGGCCTACGAATGGTACATGAGCAAAAAGGGAAGGGACGGCATAGCGCATGACGCGCACTATTTCGGTGCCTTGTACGGTATAGCCTTCACCGCTTTGCTCGGCCCGCACGTGGTGTCGCACTTCATTGAAGCGGTCAGTTTCTGATATGGGCGAAGGAAGGGCCGCTTTGTTCCTTGACCGCGACGGTGTGATCAACCGGGAGCGCGGTTCGCACACTTGGAAGTTGGAGGATTTCGAGATACTTCCGGATGTGGGGGAAGCTGTCAAAGCGGCGCATGCGGCGGGGCTGCCCGTCATCGTGGTGACCAACCAGAGCGGGATCGGACTGGGTCTTTACGGCCACGGCGATGTGGAACGTTTACATGGCTATCTTCACCGGCAGCTTGCCCTGCAGGGCGCACAACTCGACGCCGTGTACTACTGCCCACATCATCCCTCCCAAGGCCGGTGCCTGTGCCGCAAGCCGGCCGGCCTGCTTTTTGAACGTGCCGTGGCCCGCTTCGGCATCGATCCATCACGGTCCTTGATGGTGGGCGACCGCCAACGCGACCTGGACGCCGCCGCCACGGTCGGCATTCGCGGGGTGCTGGTACCGGCCGACCAAGCTTTAATGCCATTGTTGAAAAAGGAAGATTTTATCTGATGGGGGCCTACGTAAATCTCAATGGAGCTCTATGCCCGGCCGATGCGCCGGTGATCCCCTTGGACAACCGGGCCTTCCACTTTGGTGATGGCGTGTTCGAGACCATGCGGATCGTGCGCGGGCGCATCTGCTTTTTGGATGCGCACTGGTCCCGCCTCGTGGAAGGGCTGAAGGTCCTGCGGATCTCGATGCCGAAGAACCTGGACTTCGAAAGCCTGGAACAGGCGATCACGGAACTGTTCGAGCGCAATGAGATGCCTAATGCGCGCTGCCGCCTCACGGTGTTCCGTGATTCACCGGGCTTTTTCAGGCCGGAACGGAACGACGGTGCGTACACCATTGAACTAATGCCCGTGGAGCGGGACACCTATATCCTCAATGAACGGGGACACACTGTAGATCTCTATCCCGAAATGCGAAAGGCCGTCAATCTGCTCTCCGTCCACAAGACGTTGGATTCGCAGCTTTACGTGATGGCCTGTCTGTGGTCCATTGAGAACCACCTGGACGATTGCCTTTTGCAGAACGACCGCGGCAACATCATTGAGAGCAGTTCCGGGAACATCTTCATCGTGAGCAACGGTGTACTGTACACGCCTCCGCTTACCGACGGCTGCTTAGGCGGCATCATGCGCATGCAGGTCATCAACGTCGCGCTGGAGAACGGCATCAAGGTGTACGAGAGCTCATTGACGCCGCAGAACTTACTGGTGGCGGATGAGCTGTTCTTCACCAATGCGGCCTTGGGCGTACAGTGGGTGGGCGCTTATCGCACCAAGCGTTATGCGCACCGCATGGCCTTGCGCTTGCAGGACCTGTTGGTGAAGAAGGTGCTCAGTTGAGCGAGGGGTCTTCCGGAAAATTCGCGAGCGGTGCATAGGCGGGACCCATGGTCCGCAGCGTGTTAGCCCACAGGTTTTCCGTACGGGAATTCATCACCACGCGCTTGTCCGCAGGATGGATCAACCAGGAACGTTGTTCGATCTCCGTGTTCAATTGATCCGCGCCCCAACCACTGTATCCTACGAAGAAGCGGACATGCTTGGCCAGTTTCGGCGCTGCGGAGAGCATTGCTTTGAGCTGGTCATAATCGCCGCCCATGTGGATGTCGTCCACCACCTTCATGCTTCCTTCAATGCGCGGCCCCAAGGTGTGCAAGTAGAAGAGGTTGCCGCTTTGCACAGGACCTCCGATACCTACGGAGGAAGGTACGGTCGGCATGTCCTCCATGAGATCCGATACGGCCATGTCGATCGGGCGGTTGAGGACCAGACCGAAGGAGCCCTCGTCATCATGCATGCACAACAGCACCACGGACCTTCTGAAATACGGGTCGGCGAGATAGGGGCCGCTCACGAGCAGTGTTCCCGGAGCGGGAGGCAACGGGTTGGGCGGGTCGAGTTCAAGCGGGTCGGTCGACATGGTGCAACGGATGAAATGTACGATTTCATCCGATCATGCCGCAACGGATAACTTCGCCGCAACAGAAAAACGCAGGCCATGGGCGAGGAACGAAAAGTGGGGGAACGGAATGAGTACGATCGGTCGTCGCTGATGGAAACGGATGCGGGGATGGACCCGATGCGCTTGTTCCTGTCATTGCTGGACGAGGCGGAGCGAACGGGCCAACCGGACCACAACGCGATGATGCTCTCCACCGTCGGCAGCATGAGCATCAGTTGCCGCGTGGTGCTGCTTCGTCAAGCGGATGAGCGCGGCTTCGTCTTCTACACCAACTACAACAGTCGCAAGGCGATGGACCTGGAGCGCGATCCAAGGGCCGCGCTCACCTTTTTCTGGCCGGCGTTGGAGCGTCAGGTCCGGATCGAGGGAAAGGCGGTGAAGCTTCCATCGGAAGAAAGTGATGCATACTTCGCCGATCGCCCGAGGGCAAGTCGGATCGGTGCTTGGAGCAGTGACCAAAGCAGGACCGTGGAGGACCGGGCTGCGATGGAGGAGCGATTCGAGCGCTGGACCAAACGGTTCGAAGGACAAGAAGTGCCGCGCCCGGAACATTGGGGCGGCATCCTTGTAAGGCCGGTGAGGATGGAACTGTGGCAAGGACGTGCGAGCCGCTTGCATGACCGGCTTGCCTACGAGCGCTTCAGCGACGGTAGCTGGCAGCGCATGCGGCTCCAGCCCTGAACCGGCCCCGCGTCCGTACTTATGCATGACGACCTGAGGGATGGTCATCATCCGGGTTTTCGGGACCGTGCCGAAGAGGGACGGTCCGTGAGGGAGCCCGGTGTCATTCATGTGGACTTGCGTTCCGATGATGGTGTGACGGAACATCCATATAGCAGAAGACCCCCGATCTCTCGGGGGTCTTTGCTTCTGTCGCGTTCTGCCGCTTACTTCTTCTTCTTGGCAGCGGCCTTCTTCTTAGGAGCTGCCTTCTTGGCGACTGCCTTCTTAGCGGCTGCCTTCTTCGGCGCTGCTTTTTTAGCGGCTGCCTTCTTCGGCGCTGCCTTTTTAGCGGCTGCCTTCTTCGGCGCTGCTTTTTTCTTTGGCGCTGCTTTCTTGGCAGCGGCCTTCTTGGCAGAGGCTACCGTGCGCTTGGCAGGACGAGCCTTGCCTTTGCTACCAGCGGTACGCTTACCCTTCTTCGTCTTCATATCACCTTTACCCATTGTCTGGAGTGTTTAGGATTTGATCCAAATCTATCCGCAAGTTGTAACGCGCACATCATGAGTACGGTTTCATTTCTCCACTGAACTGTGTTGAGAACCATCGGTCCGATCAACGGTATTGATGGTCATCGCAAATGCGGGTTGAAGTTGCTTGAGCGCTGAACGCCTTGTCAACGCTGATGTTTTTAAGTGCCCGCATCTTCAATGTGATCTACTTCGTGCATGTTCGTGATGATGAAGATGGAGTCGTTCAACACGTGCGATCATGTTCTCATGGACGGTCGCGAAGTGAAAAAAAAGTGCGTGACCGGTCGTGCCGTCATCGCAAGATCGTGTTCGCTGGATCATGGAAGGGGCGATCACTCCGATACTTCCTCATCGGAAATGCCGTCGGCCTCCTTGTCGAAACGCGCTTCAAGGAATTGCGCGGAATGCACGGTCTTGCGCGCCCACGAAAGTTTGAGCGCGTCGATCGCGCTTTCGTCCAACCGCCATTCCACGTCCGAATTGCGCAGACGTTGCATCACTGTATAAAGGACGATCGCCGCGGACACCGAGATGTTGAAGCTCTCCGTGAAGCCGTGCATCGGAATGCGCAGGAAGGTGTCGGCGTGCTCCATCATGCCATCGCTCAGTCCGGTGAGCTCGGTGCCGAAGCAGAAGGCCATGGGCTTGTCCAGCGGAATGGTCTCCGGTGTCATGCTGTCCGCCCGTGGAGAGGTTGCGACGATACGGTAACCGTTCTCCTTCAATGCGGTCACGCAGGTGAGTACGTTGTCCGCGGCACGATCGCGATAGCGGATCATGTCGGTCCACTTCGAGGAGCCCAGTGTGACGTCCGGGTTCACGGTGTACTTGTTCCGATTCTCTATGATGTGGATATCCTGCACGCCTAAGAGGTCGGCCGTGCGCACCACCGCGCTTGCATTGTGGGGTTGGTAGATGTCCTCTAACACCACGGTGACATGCCGTGTGCGCTCTTGGGCGATGCGCTCGAAGAGGGCCCGCTTGTTGTCGGAAATGAAGGGGGCAAGTTGGGCGTATCGCTCGGCGTCGGTGGCCATGGGTGAATGTTGAAGTGGTACAAAAGAAAAGGTCCCCCACGAATGGAGGACCTTTCCAATGTCGGGTGATGATCACTTCACCTTCTTGCTCAGGTCCGCACCGGCCTTGAACTTCACCACTTTCTTAGCGGCGATCTTGATCTCCTTGCCGGTCTGCGGGTTGCGGCCTTTACGGGCTGCACGCTTGGTGATGCTGAAGGTGCCGAAGCCAACGAGGGCTACGCGCTCACCTTTTTTCAAAGCCTTCGTGGTGTTGTTCACGAAAGCGTCCAAGGCACGCTTGGCGTCCGCCTTGGAGATCTTCGCCTCAGCGGCGATCGATTCGATCAATTCTGCTTTGTTCAGTCCCATGTTCTTTTGGTTTTGAGTGTTGGTTAGATGATGAACTCGGAGCAAATGTATTTGGAAAGCCCCTGCTGTCAAGGGTTTCAGAGGGATTGAGCGGAAAATGTTGAAAAATCAGGGGGTTTGTTCATAAGTCGGGCGCATAACTACTGATACCAAGGGTTTGCGGGAACGGTCCCAAATGTCTCAAGGAGGAGGAAGTGAAGAGCCGGATCCCCTTCACTTCGACGGTGATGAACAACTGGGTTTTTATGCGACGTGGATCCCTGTCCGGTTATGAAGCCCGCGTAAAAAGGCCTCCGCGCTCATCGGGCGTTTGCCTTGCATCTGCACTTCCAGCGCCTCGATCGGACCGTTGCTACATCCGATCAACAGGCGATCGTCCACCAGGGTCACCTGGCCGGGCCGTGACTTTTCCGTGGAGGCCGGTGCGCGCCGGGCCGCGAGGATCTTGAACTGGCGATCGTCGTGCCCCTCCTCCTTCCATGTGGTCCATGCACCGGGATAAGGTGATAGTCCTCTTATATGGTCGTGGACGCGTTGTGCGGAAAGATCCCAGTCGATCCGGGATGAGAGCGGCGTCAACTTCGGTGCATCGTGTACGCGGTCCCCGGCGAACTGTGCCTGGGGGATGCTTTCCACCGTGCCGTCCAGAATGTCCTTCGCCGTACGAACGAGCAGGTCGGCACCGATGCTCATCAACCGGTCATGCAGGGCGCCGGTGTTTTCTTCGGGACCTATCTCGACGACCTCTCGGAGCAGGATGTCACCGGTGTCGATGCGTCCGTTGATCATGAAGGTGGTCACCCCGGTGCGCTGCTCGCCATTGATCACGGCCCAGTTGATCGGGGCCGCACCGCGATAGTCGGGGAGGAGCGAGGCATGCAGGTTCACCGTGCCATTCTTCGGCCGCGCCCACACCGCCTCGGGCAGCATCCGGAACGCCACCACCACATAGAGCGATGCTTTCGTTGCATCCAATTGCGCATGGAACTCGGGCGCTTTCAAGTTCTCGGGCTGAAGTACAGGGAGGCCGAGTTCCAACGCGCGTTCCTTCACGGCGCTCATGCGCAATTGCCGCCCGCGCCCCGCAGGCCGATCTGGTGCGGTTACCACGGCGGCCACATCCATTTTGGCATTGATGAGCGCGTTGAGGGAGGCCACCGCGAACGCGGGGGTGCCCATGAAAACAATGCGTCGGTTCATTTCAGTATACGGGGATCGAAGTGGAAGCGATAGGGGAGCAACGCATCCTTGCCGGCATAGTCCACGCCGATACGCGGGCCGATGATAACGGAAGTCCGGGGAATGGTGATGCCGTGGTCCTCGATGGTGATGAGGTCGCCCAGCAGATCGGTGCCGGTATGTGCCGTTCGGATGCCGAGCGACTGGGACAGTGTTCCGGGGCCGGTGGTGGTGAGCACCTTAGCGTTACGCCTTCGTAGCATGGTCTCTTTTCCTTGCAAGGGATGGATGGCGCGCACCAGCACGGCATGAGCGATGCCCGGCATGTCGGTGACGATGTTGAAGAGATGGTGGATGCCGTAGCAGAGGTATATGTAGGCGAAGCCCGGTTCTCCATACATGATGGCATTCCTCTTGGTCACCTTTCCCCCATACGCATGCGATGCACGGTCCACTGCGCCGGCATAGGCTTCGGTCTCGGAGATCACACCTGAGGTGAGCTCCCTGTCGATGTTCGTCACGAGCACCTTGCCTAAAAGTTCGCGCGCCACTTCGACCACATCGCTATTCGCATAGAATCTCCGGTCCAACTTTTTCATGCTCAGTTGCGATCGCGGATCGCATGCCCTTCATCCACCTCCCAACGAACAGGCGGCTCCTGCACGATGTTCGTCCGGTCGGCTGCCTGGCAGTTGTCGCACCGGCGACAGGGCGCTTGCGGTGTCTCCCCGAAATAACGGAGCACCGCGGATTCCCGGCATCCAAGATCATGGAATGCGAACGCCACCATCGCTTCCATCCGCTCGCGTGCGCGCTCCTCGCGTGCCTGTAGAGCTTCCTTGTTCAGTGTCAACGTCCGTGCATCGCGTCGCGGGATGAGCAGCGTCGCCGTGGGTGAATCATTCCTTGGCCGATAGAAGAGCACATTGGTGCGGGAGAGGTCGAACAGCAGGTTGCGCACGTGCATCACGGACTTGCCCAGGTGTTTGGCCAGCGCTTCCTCGTCGATGATGGCGGCTTCCTCGAAGAGCCCGCCATACAGCCGCAACAGGGCCTCCAGCAAAGGCCCGGCGCGGTTGTCCTTCACGCGCAGGTCGTGTACAGTGTCCGCCCCGGCGCGCATCAGCACGCGTGAGGGGGAATGCGCACCGTCCGACAAGGCGATGCCACCGTCGAGCTCAAGGGCCTTCAGCGCGTTGTTCACTTTGGCCACGGGCAGGGTCGCCCTTCGGCCCAGTTCAGCCAGGTCCAGGTTGTAGGCCTCGAACTCGCCGGCGCCCAAGGCGATACCATGTTGATCGGCGAAGGCCTGGTAAACGCGGCGGACCTCGTTGAGCGACGGGAAGGAAGCATCCACCTTTTCGCGCAGCTTCCCCTCGTCCGCCGGATGGGTCAAGAGGAATGCATAAGCGGATTTGCCGTCGCGTCCGGCGCGCCCCGATTCCTGATAGTAGCTCTCCATGTCCGGCGGTGGTTCCAGGTGTACCACGGAGCGCACGTCGGCCTTGTCGATCCCCATCCCGAAGGCGTTCGTTGCAGCCACGAAGCGCGTTTTTCCTTCCGACCATTCACGTTGTACCCGTTCACGGTCCTCGAACGGGAGCCCTGCGTGGTAGGCTTCGGCGCTGATGCCGTGCTGCTTCAGGTATTGTGCGATCCGCACCGTGCCGCGGCGGTCGCGCAAGTAGACGATGCCGCTGCCTTGCACCTTGTGCGCGATCCGCAACAACCTTCCGAGCTTGTCCTCGCCACGGCTTACCCAGAAGGTGAGCTCAGGCCGGATGAAGGAGCCGCGTAATTCGTTCTTCTTCCGGAAATCCAGCCGCTTCATGATGTCCTTCGCCACCTCCGGTGTGGCCGAGGCGGTCAATGCCAGGATGGGTACCTTGGGATGGGCTTCGCGGAGCGAGCCGATAAGCATGTACGCGGGCCGGAAATCATAACCCCACTGACTGATGCAATGGGCCTCGTCCACCGCGATGAGACCGACGGGCATACGCGAAAGACGCGCCTTGAAGAGATCCGAGCCCAACCGTTCCGGCGAGACATAGAGGAAGTCCAACTTACCGAGCATCGCACTGTCCAAGGCATTGTCGATCTCCACATGGCCCATGCCGCTGGTGACGGCAGTGGCGCGAACGCCCTGTTTACGGAGCCGTTCCACCTGATCGCGCATCAGTGCGATCAGCGGCGACACCACGATGCAAAGCTTGCCCATTGCGAGGGCCGGCACTTGAAAGCACAGGCTCTTCCCTCCACCGGTGGGCATCAACGCGAGCGTGTCTTCGCCGTTCATCACGGCCCGTACCACCTCTTCCTGCATGGGCCGGAATTCGGGATAGCCCCATACGGAGAGAAGGACTTCTTGGATATCGCGGGCCATTGGAAGCACAAGGATACGGGTCCGGGTTCTGGGAATCCTTAGCGAGAGAGGTTACATTTGGGCACAAACACAGCGAAATGATCAGTGCTGCACCAAGTATGGATATTAGGAACATCGAACGTTCCCGCCTTCCGGAGACCGATCTGGAGCATTTGAAATTCGGCCGGGTCTTCACCGACCACATGTTCGTGATGGATTTTGTGGACGGTGCATGGCAACGGCCGCAGATCGTGCCTTTCGGCGATCAAGAGATGAGCCCGGCCACGCTGGTGATCCACTATGCCCAAACGATATTCGAAGGCATGAAAGCCTATCGAAATGAACAGGGCGAGGTGACGCTGTTCCGGCCGGAGGCGAACATTGCCCGGATGAACCGCAGTGCGAAGCGGATGTGCATGCCCCAGATCCCGGAGGACCTTTTTCTGGAAGGGCTGAAGGAACTGGTGCGCCTGGACGGGGCCTGGTTGCCGGAAGGGAAGGACGGCGCGTTGTACATCCGTCCGTTCATGTACGCGGACGACGAATACATCGGTGTGAAGCCCAGCGACGGCTACCGCTTTATCATCTTCATGAGCCCGGTCCGTGGCTACTATCAGGAGCCGTTGAAAGTGCGTATCGAACTGGAGTACAGCCGGGCCTTCCCCGGAGGGACCGGCGAGGTGAAGTGCGGCGGCAACTATGCGGGCGGGCTTTATCCCTCGAAGATGGCGCAGGATGCCGGCTACCACCAGTTGTTGTGGACCGATGCGATGGAGCACAAGTACATCGAGGAGAGCGGTACGATGAACGTCTTCTTCATCATCGACGGCGTATTGACCACCCCCAGCTTGGACGGGACGATCCTGGCGGGGATCACACGGGACAGCATCCTGAGGATCGCCGGTGAAATGGGCCTGTCCGTGAAGGAGCGGAGAGTGACCGTGGAAGAAGTGGTGTCCGGTGTGGGCAACGGCAAGGTGACCTCTGCCTTCGGCGCCGGTACGGCCGCCACGATCGCGCCGATCGCTGTGATCGGCTACAAGGGCGAGGACCTGAAGCTGCCACCGGTGGACGAGAACAGCGAAGTGATGCGGATCGGCAAGTTGCTGGACGACATCCGGCGCGGCCGCGTGTCGGACACCCGCGGCTGGGTGGTGAAGGCTTCTTGACGCTACCGGACCTGCACAGAGACTACCGGCCGTCCGGTACCGTTCCATACCGTAATGTCCTCCGTGTCTTCCCGCATGGATCCAGTGCAACGGTCTTGGTACCGTCTCTTGCCATGGGTCACCGCCTTTGCGGTGGCCATGGGTTTCCTTGAATCCGCCGTGGTGGTCTACCTGCGAGCGCTCTATTATCCGGACGGGTTCAACTTCCCCTTGGTGCCGATGGACACGACGCTCGTTCTGACGGAGCTGCTCCGGGAGTTCGCAACGTTGGTGATGTTGCTTGCACCAGGGGCGTTGATCGCGAAGGGGCGCATGGAGCGGTTTGCCTGGTTCTGTTGGGCGTTCGCGATCTGGGACCTTTTCTACTATGTCTTCCTGAAGGTCTTGTTGGGCTGGCCGGAAAGCTTCTTCACGTGGGATGTCCTCTTCTTGCTGCCCACGGTCTGGGTTGGACCGGTGCTGGCACCGTGCATGGTGTCGTTGGGCATGCTCGGCCTTGCGGCGGTGATCTTGCATGGGCGTACACGCATGCCCAACTATGGGCCGACACGTGTCCAATGGAGCCTGCTGATCGGTGCTGGCGCGATCATGTTGTACACCTTCATGTCCGATCCGATCAGGTACCTGCGGACCTTGGAGCCTGGCCGGGGCGTGGAGGCCACGGGGATGTCCGCGCTGGCCGACTATGTGCCCGTTTCCTTCCAATGGCCGCTATTCCTTTCCGCATGTGTTATAGCGTGTGTAGCTTTATTCTCCATGCTTCGCGATACGCGCCGGGCAACTGCGAAAGGGCATTGATCCTGCTTCCTGATCATGCATTCGGGAAGGATGTCGCATCTTTCCCTTGATGAAGCTGCGCTCGAAGCTCTTCCTTTTTGTACTGGCATGTGTATTCGCGTTGACCGGGCCAAAGGCGGCATCCGCTCAGACCGGCTCGCGGACGGTGCTGGTAGTGGACAGCCTGGATGGGCATCCCATTCCCGAGGTGTCGATCACCGTGGACGGCGTTCCGCAGCGAACAACGGAGGTGGAGGGCAAGGCGCAACTGCGATGGGACGCTCGATCGGATGTGAGGTTGCGTTTCGAACACGTCAGCTATCGTGCGTTGGAAGTCCGCTTGAAGGATATGGAGAAATTGGATGGTGCATGGGTCGTCCGCTTGGTGCCGAAGGACTATCAGCTTGGCGCGGTCACCGTAGGGCGCGCTGTTCCTGAGGTTGTCTTCGAGCGCCCGGACCTGCATGCGGCGGATCTTTTTATCAACGATGAAGGGCTCTGGGTGCTGGCCTACGAGCATCCGCGCATGGTGCGCTCGCAGGTGGATGCGAGCAAGGAGATCCTGCGTGATGTCCGGCTGGTGCTGCTGGATACGTCATTCAACGAAGTGGTCTCATGTCCGGTGCCCGAGGATGTGTTCGGGCTTCGGCACGACCTGCGGAACGACGTGGTGATCGAGGGCACGCGGCACGCGTTCAGTGTGGGACGCTCCGGCGATGAACTGGTGCTTCGGCCGTTCGGCTTGGATGAACTGCGCCGGGCGGTGTTGCCATGGTCGGACAGCATCCCCGGCTGGGTGTTGGGCTCGAACGCCGCCCCGGAATATCCGGCGCTGGACCACCTCGCCTTCGATCCGGAACGCGACACTACGCGACGGATCTGTTCCGTGGTGGACACCTTCATGATGGACCTGTTCCGCAGTTCGTACAAATACATGAAGGGGCCGGACAAGGTGGCGGCGATGAACCTTGCGGCGCAGCTTGGCGTGGACAAGGAAGTGGTGGCGGGATACATGAGCGGCTTCAGCCATAACATCTGGTACCGGCCGGTTTATGCGCCGCTCTTCGTGGTGGGCGACACCTTGTTGGTCTTCGACCACGAGCGTTGGCGATTACGGAAGTTCGCACGCTCCTTGTCCGCGGCAGGGGAGGTCGCGCTGCCGTACCAAGTCAAAGCGGAGGGGCGGTTCTGGTCCGGGGAACTTGTCCAAGACCGGATGACCCAACGGATCTACGCGGTGTTCCAGCGCAACGGGATCACGTGGTTGCGTTCCATTGATCCCGTTTCCGGCGCATTGGGCGATCCCTTCCGCTTGGCGAACAGCTATCCTGAACGTGTGCAGGTGCAGGCCGGCAAGGTGTACTACATCTGGCGCCCATACGCTTCGTTGCAGAAACGCACGGTCTACAGGGAACGGATGTAAGGTGATCGGCTCATCCCTGGTCGCTCTTCGGCGTATCCCACCACTTGAGCGTACCGGTGCCAGCGACGACCTCTTGCCAAGTGGCCACATGCAGATCAATACGAACGGTGGCACAGGTTGGCATGTCGCCGATGCCGTTCCCGGTAAGCAGTTCCACCAGTTCGCTCACTCCGGGGTTATGGCCGAACAACATCGCTTGTCGCACACCATCGGGCAGTTTGCCTATGATGTACAGGAGCGATCTGCGATCAGCCAGGTAGAGCTCCGGGATCTCATGGACAGGTGCGTTCTCCAATGCCGCAGCAAAGAAGTTGGCTGTGGTGAGGGCGCGTTTGGCGGGGCTGCTCATCAACAGATCCACGGGCTCCAGCCTGCCGTCAAAACGTTCGGCCATCATCGGTGCATCGTGCATGCCGCGCTCGTTCAAGGGGCGGTCGAAGTCGCTCATGCCCGGGTCGGCCCAGGAGCTTTTCGCATGGCGAACGATATACAACGTGCGCATCCGGCCGGACGGTAAAAGCTCAACCTTTGGTGAATTCCTTCAGCCCACCGATGATCGAATAGAGCAGCGCATTGGGGTCGTTGCTCACCAGTAGCGGCACTTGCATGGATTGAGCATCGCTGAACTGGTTCTTGCTCTCCGTGCCTTTACTGAGGTGCAGGAACAAGGTCTCCGGATAGTTGCCGGTAAAGAGCAGGTCCACCACCGCGCCACCGCGCATGCGCAGGTCGAACCGCGGATAGTGGTTCACGGTGTCCTTCCATGCAGTGATCTCGTCAAGCACATGGCCCTCCTTGCGTAAGTCGGCCTTCCATTCGTCCATCACGTAGAGCAGGACGTCCTCCACGAAGATCTCAGGGTCAGTGGGGAGCAACAATTGCTGGTGGTCCAGCGGTGCGAGGAGCCGTGCGTGCGTTTGGCGCAGGGCCACCAGCATTTCGTCCAATTGGGAAGTGAAAGTCATTTTAGTCTTCTCTGATGGGACGCAAACTACTCGCACAGGGGATGCGCGGTGGAAACGTCAAGGACGTGTTATGCACGATCGATCAACGATCGGGACTTTGCTCAGTTGCAATGGCCGAGCAGCGCGTAGATGATGATGAAGATCACCACCGTGCTGAGGCATCCGCCACCGAGCTTCTTTGCTCCATAGCCGGCAATGAGGGTTTTGAAGAGTCTGTTCATGACATTCGGTCTGGTTGATAACGCACAAGAACGCTTTCAGTTCGGGCTACGGCTCAAGGCGTGAGCGATCAGGGTCCAGGGGCAGCCGGTGCTTTTGAACTCAATCCCAATAGAGGTACCCGATCACTTGCGCTACAACCCCATTGTCCAAATAGACCTCTCGAAGCCTGTAATTCTTGCTTGAGGGACTCCTGCTGTATTCTAGGCCGACAAAGTGGGCCTTTTCGGGATATGGGGTATGCGGAAAGTCATAGGGACTCCATCGTGCCAAAGGTTCGCCAAGAATGTCAAGGACCTCATGCTCCGTCATCCCTTTCCGGATACGGCTAAAGCCTTCTTGGGAATAGCCATCCGCATATTTCGTGTCTGTCATTAGAAGTAGATCGCAGACCTCACCGGAGAAACCGTCGATCCGGATACGATCGGCCGCTATATGGTAATAGATGCCGAGCAGGAGCGAGAACAATACCGCCGCTGTGAAAAGGGTGCCGAGGCGCTTTGCCATTTTCAATTTCTTGCCATCGATCACGACGTAATCCTCCATCGCAAGGTACGGGGCGATCTTGACATTCGGGCCCACGGCACTTGCATCGTGCGCATCAAAGCGGCACACGTTGCCGTTCCACGATCTGTTTTGAATGGCATTCTCACCGTGCGCATGTCCAAGAGATCGACGCTGATGGGCAGGTCACTTTCCGCGAAGGCATATCGCAAGTCGCCGAGGGTGCCGATGGAAAGTTCATCCTCTGCTTCGATCGCGATGTCGAGATCGCTGAACTTTTTAGCCGTGCCAAGCACACGCGAACCGAATGCCCACGCCTTTGCCTGCGGAACATGTTCCGCTAGGATCGCACGGACGATTGCGAGATGATCGGAGGACAATTCAAGCATGGTGTTCTTTTAATGCACGGAGCAGCTTGGCTGCATCCTTGGTGAACTGCTTGAGGAGCCCCGCCACTTTGCGCGCATTGTCCTCGTCATAAGTGTTCGCCGTGAGGTTCCGGGCTTCATGGTATTCGAACCATGCCAACGGCTCATCGATCAACGCGAACCGTGCGGCTTGCCGAAATAATTCGCGCCGCGTAGTAATGGGCGAGTCGGTCATGCCTGCCCATTCCAAGTGCCGCCGCATCATCTTCCATGCGATCTCGTAAGTGAACTCGAAGCGCTTAATGGCCGCATCGCGGACCACTTCATCCTCCAAGTCCATCCGGGTCACTTTCCGCAACGCGGCAAGTGATCGCTTGAAGGAGGCAAGATCCAGTTTGGCAGGTGACATGGCAGGCCGAAAACACGATAGCTCTCTTTGTTCCGTCTGAGGCCAAAGCAGTACCGTCGCGGCAACGCCTGACAACTGACAACCAACAACTGACAACTCCCTCACGCCTCCGCCTTCTTCCGCTTCCCCTTTTCCTCACCGTCCACCTTCTCCTCATCCTCAAGCGGCTTGCGGAAGACAATCTTCCCGTCGAAGACGTCGATCACCATCGGTGAGTTGACCTCCACTTTGCCCTCGATGATCCAGCGGCTCAGCTCGTTCAGCAGCTCCTTTTGGATCATGCGCTTGATGGGGCGCGCGCCGAATTGCGGGTCGTAGCCCAAGAGGGCGATGTGGTCCACCATTTCCTCGCTCGGGGTGAGCAACATGTCGCGCTCCGCGAGCTTGGCCATTAACGCATCGAGCTGGATCTTCACGATCTCCCGCACGTTGGCGCGGCTCAGCGGCTCGAACATGATCACCTCGTCAATGCGGTTGAGGAACTCGGGGCGCACGCTCTTCCGGAGCAGGTCCATCACCTCGTCGCGTGTCTTCTCCAGCACTTGCGCGTGGTTCTTCTCATCGATCTTCTCGTAGTTCTCCTGGATGATGTCCGAGCCGATGTTGGAGGTCATGATGATGATGGTGTTCTTGAAATTCACCACCCGGCCCTTGTTGTCGGTGAGACGGCCGTCGTCCAGCACTTGCAGCAGCACGTTCCACACGTCGGGGTGCGCTTTCTCGATCTCGTCCAGCAGCACCACGCTGTACGGTTTGCGGCGCACGGCCTCGGTGAGCTGTCCGCCTTCCTCATAGCCGATGTAGCCCGGAGGCGCGCCCACCAAACGGCTGGTGCTGTGGCGTTCCTGGTACTCGCTCATGTCGATGCGCGTCATGGCGTGCTCATCGTTGAAGAGCACTTCGCTGAGCGCCTTGGCCAGCTCGGTCTTGCCCACGCCGGTGGTCCCTAGGAAGATGAAGGAGCCAATGGGCCGCTTCGCGTCGCCCATGCCCGCGCGGCTGCGGCGCACGGCGTCGGCCACGGCGCGCACGGCCTGGTCCTGTCCCACCACGCGTTTGTGCAGTTCGTCCTCCAAGGTGAGCAGCTTCATACGCTCGGTCTCCAGCATGCTCGTCACGGGAATGCCGGTCCATCGGCTCACCACGGAAGCGATCTCCTCCACGTCCACTTCCTCCTTGATCATCTTGGAAGTGGTCTGCAGTTCAATAAGGTCCGCCTTGGCCTTCGCCAGTTGGTCCTCGGTCTCCTTCATGCGTCCGTAGCGGATCTCCGCCACCTTTTCGTAATCGCCTTCACGCTCGGCCTGCGCGGCGTCGAACTTCAATTGCTCCGCACGGTCCTTGGCCTCATTGATCTTCTCCACGAGGCCGCGCTCGCTTTCCCAGCGGGCCTTCAACGCGTCGCGCTTGTTGCCTAATTCGGCGATCTCCTTGTTCAAGCCCTCCAATTGGCTTTGGTCGCCTTCGCGCTTGATCGCCTCGCGCTCGATCTCCAACTGCATCACGCGGCGATCCACCTCGTCCAGTTCCTCGGGTTTGGAGTTGATCTCCATGCGCAGTTTGCTGGCCGCCTCGTCGATGAGGTCGATGGCCTTGTCCGGCAGGAAACGGTCGCTGATGTAGCGCGTGCTGAGCTCCACGGCAGCGATGATCGCGGCGTCCTTGATCAGCACCTTGTGGTGGCTTTCGTACTTCTCCTTCAGGCCGCGCAGGATGCTGATGGCGTCCTCGCGGGAAGGCTCATCGATCAGCACTTTCTGGAAGCGGCGCTCCAAGGCTTTATCCTTTTCGAAGTACTTCTGGTACTCGTTCAGCGTGGTGGCACCGATCGCGCGCAGCTCGCCGCGCGCCAATGCTGGCTTGAGGATGTTGGCCGCGTCCATCGCGCCTTCACCCCCGCCCGCGCCCACCAGCGTGTGGATCTCATCAATGAAGAGGATGACGTTGCCTTCCGCGCTGATCACCTCCTTCACCACGGCCTTCAGGCGCTCTTCGAATTCACCTTTGTATTTCGCTCCGGCCACCAACGAACCCATGTCGAGGCTGAAGACCTGTTTGCTTTTCAGGTCGTCCGGCACGTCGCCGCTGACGATGCGCTGCGCGATGCCTTCCGCGATGGCGGTCTTGCCCACGCCGGGTTCGCCGATCAGGATCGGGTTGTTCTTGGTGCGTCGGCTGAGGATCTGCAGCACGCGCCGGATCTCCTCATCGCGCCCGATCACCGGGTCCAGCTTGTTCTCTTTGGCGAGCTGGTTGAGGTTCTTCGCATATTTGTTCAACGCATTGTAGGTCTCCTCCTGGCTCTGACTGGTCACCTTGCTGCCCTTGCGCAATTCTTTGATCGCAAGCACGAGGTCCTTGTGGTTCACGCCGCCATCCTTCAGCAGTTGGGCCACATTGTCGCTGCCCGCCTCCAGTCCGATCAGCAGGTGCTCCACGCTGGCGAATTCATCGCCGAACTCCTTCAGTGAAGCCAACGCCTTGTTCAGCACCGTAGCACTTTGTCGGCTCAGCACCACATCGCCGCCCTGCACCTTCGGGTAACCGTTCACAATGCGGTCCAAGGCTGAAAGCAAGGTGGCCGTGTTGACGTTCAGTTTTTTCAGCAGGAATGGCGTCACGTCCTGGTCCACCTCCAGTAGTCCCTTCAGCAGGTGGCCGGTCTCGATCTGTTGCTGGCCCAAGCCGGTGGCGATGGTCTGCGCCTGTTGGATAGCCTGCTGCGAGCGGATCGTGAATTTGTTCAAGTCCATGTTTGTATTCAGTATTTCGCTGATCTTGGAAAACGCTCCTTCAGCGTTATGCGGCATGATCAAAGTTCGCACCAAGCGGAATCTGCGCTCAATACCTGAACAAATGGCACGAAGAATGGATCGCGGGGTGACGGGATGGCGGGGATTTGTTGTGTCCTTGGTTCATCCCATCGATCCACGATGCTACATTGGCAACATGATCGGCCATTTGTTGCCAAGCTTTCATGCCGACCGTTTGGCATTTCTTTTTTCGCTGAAGCGTTTGGTCGTTGTATTGGTGCTCGGAGCATTTGCCCCGGCACTTTTCGCCCAACATTGGATCACCAAGGCTTCAAGCCCTCAGGCCGATCACATCGCTGACATGGTGTTGGACGGAGCGGGCAACAGCTACGTGATCGGCGACTTCAGCTTGGGCGCTTCCTTCACGCAAGGCATCAACACCTTGGGGAGCTTGAACTCGGCCGGCGGCAGGGACGTGCTGGTGGCGAAGTTCGCGCCGGACGGATCCCTGCTTTGGGCGAAGCGAGCGGGCGGTAATGCACTGGATGTCGGGCTGAAACTGGTGTTGGGCACAGCGGGGCTGGGCATCACGGGGCTTTTCACCGGTACGGCGGACCTGTTCGGAAGCTCGCATTCCGCGCAAGGCGGCAGCACCGACCTCTTCGTGGCGCTCTTGGACCCGGCGAACGGCAATGCGCTATGGGTGCGCACCGCCGGCGCACCGGGCTATACGGACACGCCCGGCGGCATCACCATGCGGCCGAATGGCGATATCGTGCTGGCCGGGAAGTTCAAGGGCGATGCCGTCTTCGGAACGGACACGCTACACAGCGCCTTCGACCCATGGACGAGCACTCTGGGTTTCGACGTCTTCATCGCTTCATGGGCTTCCGACGGCACGTACCAATGGGTGCGGCAGGGGAGCGGGCCGCATGACGATCAGGCCGTGGAACTCACTTCAGGCCCCGACGGCATGCTCTACATCACGGGGCAGTTCAGCGACACCATCACCTTCGGGGTGGAGCACCCCAACATCTCGCTCAACAGCATGTTCGTGGTGAAGTACGACGGGCAAGGGCAGGAGCAATGGTACCGCAAATGCGGCGGCAGCACCTTCAACCAGGTCAGCGACATTTTGTTCTCCTCGGAAGGCGACCTGTTGATCGCCGGCGATGTGGCCAACACGATGTACTGGGTGGACAACATCGCTACGCCCATACCGAACCCGGAGCCGCACGCCTACTTCATCCTGCGCGTGGACACAGCGGGCACCCTGCTCCGCGCCACCACCATGGGCTCGGTGTCGAACGTGCATGCAGCTTCGATCACGGAGCAGGCGGATTCGGTAGTGGTGTACGGCGAATTCGAATGCTCCTTCACCGGCCTTCAGGATGCGTACAACGCCAACGGCCTCTTCATGGCCACGGGGCTGAAGGACCTCTTCATCGCGAAGCATCTGGCATCGGATCTTTCCTTTGTTGAAGCACAGCAGTTCGGTGGAAGTGGGGCGAAACGGGCGGGTGCCGTGGCTTGGGCCGCGAACGGGCTACTGTTCACCGGTTCGTTCGAGCAAGAGCTGTTCCTGCCGCGAAGCTTTCCGATGTGGGGTGACCCGGTCGAGACCTTTCCCTTCGGCTGTTCCTATCTCGTCGCCAATGCCGGCCTCACCTACTGCGGCGACCCCAATTACGGCTACTTCGCTTGGGCTGTGAGCCAAGGACTTTCGGACGGTTTCCTTTCGCGGGGCTATGAAGAAACGCGGCAACCCTACGACTGGTGGAAGCGCCAGAACACGCCGCCTTGCGATAGGAGCGACCGTGGAAGCGAAGTCTGCATTTCCGAGCAATACCATTCGTGTACGGACACCATAGAGGCATGCGGATATGCCGTGCTCATGGTGAATGCACCGTTCCCGACGCAAGATGACTATTGTGGGATGGGGTTTAACATTCCCACAGTCGGGCCGTATGCCTACCAATGGTGGAATGGTGCCTTCCCTTTTGGTTCGACTGTGACTGTGAGTACCACCGGCTGGGTCGGCGTGACCGTCAGCACAACCAATAGTTGCACAACCTACACGGATTCCGTGTACGTGATCATCCACCCGGCCCCCACCGCCACCGTGAGCGACAGCAGCGGCATCTTCATGGACGACCTTTTGCCGCAACAGTACCAGAGCTGCGTGCCGATGGTCTTTTGGGCCACGCAATTCGCGCCCACCGACCAAGTGTACTGGACCTTGGGTACCGACACCACCTGGAGTGATACCATGCGCATGGACACCTCCGGTATTTACCGTTTACACCTGCTTTCGGTCGATGGCTGCGATAAGGAGTATACCATGAGCTTCACCCTGTTCCCGACCTCGGTCCTGCCGAACATCACGGATGCATCCTTCCATTTCGGCATAGGTGACACGCTCGTGTATTGTGGTACCTCGGCCTGCCTAACTGCATATCTGTATCCGGATTATTATGTGGACGGCCAACTGACCAGCCTGCCGCTAACCGTCCACATGCAGTATCAATTCCAGCGCACGTGTACGTCCACGAACCCGGCACCGCAGACGAACCCGTATGTGAACGCCCCCATCCAGTGGTCCTTGCCGCTCACGGGGCCGGGCTGGTATACGGTGGGGGTGCAGTGCACGCTGAATGCGCTGCCCTGCGACACCAATACCTACAGCTTCACCTTCTTGGACAGCATCTACGTCCTTCCGGGCGAACCGCCGCAGTTCACGGCCAGCAACGCGTTCCGTTGTACCGGGGACACGATCGCCATTCCATTCCAATGCACCAACTGTGACAGTGTGTCCTGGACCGGGCCGGGGATTGTTTGGACCTCCGCGAACGGGGATTCGATCCGGGTGAACGCAGATGGCCAGTACCATTTCGTCGTGTACAATACCAGTGCGGGGAACACATGCCAAACGAGTTCCTACCGCACAGTGTACGCTCCCCCGCCGCCGCCGATCTATATGCAGCCCTACTACGGCGTGATCTGCCCCAATGACTCCGTGCTGCTCTTCACGACCACGGTCGGCACCAACTATGAATGGACCGGTCCCGGGTTCACCACGATGCCCAACAACGACTCCATCTGGACCGACGATCCCGGCGACTACTACCTCACTGTTACGCATTATCCGGGTTGCACAGCGACCAACGGGCCACGAACGGTGCTCAGCTTCAGCTCGCCCTTTATTGAAGCGCTGCCCACGGGCTCCATCTGCCTCAATGGCACGGTGGACCTACAGGTGGCTACGGGCCCGGGCAGCACCGTGCAGTGGCAGGCTCCACTTTCGGGCACCGCGTTCGTGCATACGGTGAACGCGCCGGGCACCTACCAATGCATCGTGTCCAGTTGCGGCATCGATTGGCCGTTGAGCTACACCGTGCAGGCCAGCGGCGTCACCGCGGAGCTGGACACCACGGTCTACCTGCTTTGCGGCGCGGAACCTGTTACGCTCACCGGGCCGGACGGCGGGAACATTTACCAGTGGCTGCCATCGGGCACCACGGGCCAGTCCATTACGCTGAACGTGCCCGGGCAGGTGCAGTTGGTGGTGTTGGACGCCTTCGGTTGCGCGGACACTTCGGCCATGATCTCCGTGAACCCCTTTGCCTACACGCAACCGGCGATGGCCTTTGGCGACACCGTTTGTGCCGGTGGATCAGCCACGGTTTCGGCAACCGGTTCCGGCGATCTGTTCTGGTATGCTTCCGCGGATACGAACCTGCTTCTGAGCAATGGCAGCACATGGACGTTCGTGCCGTTGGGAAGCGACACCGTTTATCTGCTGCAAATAGAGGACGGCTGCGCAAGCACCTTCTTGGCCGTTCCCGTGGAAGTGGCCCCGGTCTCACCAGCTCCGTCCATCACTGGTGTCGTGGCGTACTGCGTCGGGGATACGCTGCTATTGATCGCCGAAGCGAGCGGTCCACCTGTGGAATGGAGCACGCCAGCGGGAATGGTGCAAGGCGGCTCCATCGGCCCGATGTTGGCGCAACCGTCCGCTGCGGGGCTGTATTCCTGCTGGGTCGTGGCCAGCGGTTGTGGCAGCGACACGGCAAGCGTGGAGGTGGACGTTTCCCTTGTTCCCGACATACCGGTGATCACCGGGGATACACTGCTTTGCGTAGGTGATACCTTACTGTTGGTCGCCGATGCCACGGGCGGGACCGTGCTGTGGCAAACGCCTTCCGGGCCCTTCAACGGTACCACGCTCACGGTGGATGGTGTGCTGTACGCAGACCAAGGGGAGTACCTGTGCATGGCATTCGATGGGGCCTGTGCCAGTGCGGCCGCCATGGTCCTGGTCCTGGTGGATCCATGCACTTCGGACACCACCGACTTTATCATCCCGAACATCTTCAGCCCCAACGGCGACGGTGTGAACGACGGCTTCTTCCTCGGCGGAGAAGGCATCCGCCGAGTGGATCTCCAGGTGTACAACCGGTGGGGTCAGCTAATGGCGGAACTGAGCGGAAGGAGCGTCCGCTGGGACGGCAGGACCGCCGGTGCAGGCGTGTTGTGCAGCGAAGGGGTATACTACTGGGTGGCGCAGGCCACGCGGAACACGGGGGAGAACGTTCAGCTTTCCGGTTATGTGCAGTTGGTGCGGTGATGACTTCTTGGGCTGGAGGACTTTCTCGTAAACGGGTCGATCTGGTTTTGACAGCGAGAACCCCCTCAAGAGACCAAAAAGCAGCGCTTAATTTTGAAACCGCCCTTTTTTCGGGAATTGGACCGCATGATCGTTCGGACTTTCTCAAACGCTGAACAAGGAACACGGGTCCTGTTGTCCCTTGTCCTGTTCGTGGCCGTCTTGTTCACGCCCGTTCGCGCCTACTCCGCAGGAAACCACCAAGATGCCACCACTTGCGAGGCCCGCATCGCGCAGGCCAAAGTCCTGCTGACCAGCGATCCGGATTCCGCCTTGGTGCTCGCGTTACAGGCCGAGAAGCAACTGGGGGAGCTTCCCACGGGGTGGCAAAAGGTTCGTGCGCTGATGGTCCTGGGCGACGCCTACCAAGCTGCCGGGGAAATGCCCGATGCCTTGGCCGCTTTCCAGCGGGCGCAGCTCATGATCGATGAGAAGCCGGACGACCAGGCCGCCGACACCTCGCTCATCCTTGCCCGCGTGGACCTTCAGCTGAAGATCGGCACGTTCTATTCCGACCTGCACGACTTTGACAAAAGCGTGGTCCGGTTGAACGACGCCTTGCGCATGCTCGATGCGGCGCTGGATGCCCTGACCCCGGAACAGCTGAACAGCAGGAAGGTCCGTGCCTTCAACAACATCGCCGGGGTCTACCTCCAGCGCTCGGACTATACGACGGCGTTGCCGTATTTCCAGCAGGCCGTGGCGATGAACGTATCGCTGAACAACCTGCGCTACGAGAGCGCGCTGAACAACAACATCGGCATCTGCTATATGGAGATGGGCAAGCACGACAAGGCTGACCAGCATTTCCTGAGCTCCCTTGCGGTACGCAAGCAGACCGGCGACGTGCGCGGGCAGGCGCAGGTGTTGAACAACATGGGCAAGAACCAGGCACTCATGGGCCGCTTCAGAGAGGCCCGCACTTATTTCGAGCAGGCGCTCGCGCTCGGCCGGTCGGTTGGCAGCCTTGCATCCATGGCCATTTCCTTGGAATCACTTTCCACCGCGTACGACACGCTTGGGGAATACAAGGCGGCGTTCACGGCCTTTCGGGAGTACAAGGGGATCAACGACAGCCTTTACAGCTCGGAGGCACGGACGACCATCGCCCGGATGGAGGACAGGTTCCGGCGCGACAAGGAGAAGAAGGTGTTCGAGCTCGAAGCCAAGCGCAAGGATGCCGTGAACGAGCGGCAGCGGCTCTTGAACATCGCACTTGCGGTGGCGCTGTTCTTCCTTCTGCTCACCGCCTTTCTGCTCTTCACGGTGATGCGCTCACGGGTGCGTACCAGCGCGCTGAAGCAGGAAACGCTCCGGCTGCAAAGCGAAAAACTGGAGGCCGAGAAGGTGATCCTGAAGGAGAACCTGGAGTTCAAGGAACGCGAGCTCACCGCCAATGCCTTGTTCCTGCTGAAGAAAAATGAGTTGATCGCGCACATCGTGGAGCGGCTCCTCAAGGCGAAGTCCACCTTCCGGCAGGAGAACCAGAAGATCGTACAGGACATCGTGCATGACCTTCAGGCGAGCCGTGATGAACATAACTGGGAGGAGTTCGAGGCGCATTTCACGCGGGTCCATACCACCTTCTACCAGACCCTGCAGGAGCGCTTCCCGTCGCTGACGCCCAACGAGCGGAAACTGTGCGCCTTCCTCCGGCTGAACATGAGCACCAAGGACATTTCCGCCATTACGCACCAGAGCCTCAACAGCATCACCGTGGCGCGGTCGCGGTTGCGCAAAAAGCTGCAGATCGATGGCGAGGATGTGCATTTGATCGATTTCCTGCAGTCCATCTGACCGTTTTCGGGCACACATTATAAACGTCTGTGGATCAGGTGCATGCTTGTTCCTGTATGGTCGGTGTAAGGTCATTTTTCGGCGTTGTACCGACCGTGTAAGGCCAATGTCTTAGCGTGTGCCGCTGATGTAAGGCTGTTCCCGGTATCAATGGGAAATTCCATGCGCAACATTGCGGCCCTCCAAGAAATTCCGCTTTGAAAACCCCGAAAACCGACGCCCTTCGATCGAAGGAGCTTGAAAACCTCGAACGCTTCCATCAGAAGATGAAGGACGAGGCCGAAGCTTGGCAAAAGCTGTTGGAGAACCTGGACAAGATGAAGAACCGCCGGACCGATAAAACTGAACCCAAAAACCCGACCGAACGATGAACACACGTTACTCTTTACTGGCAGGCTGTTGCCTTCTGCTGTGTACCGTCCCGCTGCTGCAGGCCCAGCCCGGCGCGCTCGACCTTACCTTCAACGGCACCGGTTACGAGGTGGATCCGGTGAATAGCTTGGACGTGGGACAGAAGATCCTCGTGCAGGACGACCAGAAGATCCTCGCCATCGGATCCAGCTTCGATGCCACCTACACCGCCCGCGCGTATGTGTTCCGTTACCTGCCCGACGGCACGCCCGACGCAACGTTCGCCACCAACGGGGTGTTCTCTTATGAACTGGACAACGAGGTGGATCTCTATTCAGCCGTATTGACCCCGGAGGGGAAGATCCTCCTTGCCGGAAGTACAACGGACTATCAGACGTACAGGCTGCTGCTCATCCAGCTCAACGCGGACGGTTCCTTTGACAATTCCTTTGGGATCAATGGGGTACTGGTCCAAAGCGTAAGCGTGGTGGAGGCAAACGCCGAGGACATGGGGTATGACGTGGCGTTGGACACGCAGGGCAACATCCTCGTTTGCGGGTCCACCTACGATGCGGATACGATCCGTCATCCGTTCATCGCCCGTTTCTCGCCCAGTGGTGAGCTGGATACCTCCTTTGGTGTGAACGGGATAGCGACGATCCCCTCCTCCGGGGAAGGGTCGAGCGCTTTCAAGGGGATCGTGGTACAGCCGGATGGGAAGATCGTGGCCTCTGGATATTACGGCAATACCATTCTGTGGTATGTCATGCTCGTGGTGCGCTTCAACGCGGACGGCAGCCTCGATCCCGCTTTCGGCGACGCCGGTGTGGTCAAGTACAACTACGGAAATGTCGACGATGAAGGCGATGACCTGCAGTTGACCGCGGATGGTTCCTTTCTGGTCGCCGGAGTGACCGTTACACAGACCTACAACTACAGTGCGCTGCTCGCGAAGTTCACACCGGATGGCATGCTGGACACCACCTTCGGCAATGCGGGCACGGTGAAAGAGGACCTGAATACCTTCGATTTCGCCTCTAACGTTGTGGAGCTCCCTGATGGTAAGATCGTCATGGCCGGTTCGTCCGGTGTAGGGCCTCCAGGTGCCTTTGACCTCGCCGTGTGGAAGTACCACGCCGACGGTACGCCGGACATGACCTTTGGGACCAACGGTGTCGCCCAGCACGTGATCCCGCAATACAGCACCATGATCTATGCGATGGGCATACAGGCCGACGGGAAGATCCTCATCGGAGGCCAAGCGCGCACCACGACCAACCAGAACTATTTCTACATCGGCCGGCTGCAGAATGACCTCAGTACCGGGATCACGGAACGGAACGCTTCGGCGGAAGTCTTGGTGTACCCCGATCCCGCCACGGCAAGCTCCACGGTGACGCTGCAGGTTCCGGAAGCCGTTCTGCCCGGGGCACGGATCAGCCTGTATACTGCTGACGGCCGACTGGCCTTCACCTCCGCGGTAGATGAACTTCAGCATGACGCACAGCACATCAGCATTCAACTGCCCTCCGCTCTCGCACCCGGCGTCTATCAGTTGGCTTTCCAGCAGCAGGGCACCCGCCTTTCAACAAGCCTCTTCATCACCCGTTAACAACTGAAAGAACACATGAGAACATTGTACATCCCCTTGGTCTTTGCCGCGCTGGCCGCGGTATCGGCCTCCGCGCAACACAGCGCGACCATCACTGTCACGGACCTCGGTTCCGGCATGCCTGTGGAGAACGCGACTGTCTCGTTAGACGGCAACTTCATCGCCACGGATCCGGCCGGCCAGGCCATTTTCCCCGGACTTGCGGACGACACGTACGACTATTCCGTGTTCGCCACATGCTACAACGAAGGTTCCGGATCGGTCACGATAGCCGGCGCGGATGGCGCTTCATCCGTAATGTTGGACCCCTTAAGCACCAACAACGTGTTCTTCTTCATCGGTGATCCGCTGGCGATCACCGGTGCCACGGTGCAAGTGACCGATGGCGCGGACTACAACGCGAGCTTCGTGACCAGCGACCCGTTCGGCGGGGAGATCTTGGCGGACGTTCCATACGGCGACATCAGCTACACGATCAGCGCGCCTTGCTATGCGACGGTGACCGGCATGGTGACGGTGGACTGCAACAACGGTGACGGCATCGCGGTGTTCGAGAACCCGGCCCCGGCGACGACCAACAACGTGTTCTTCTTCATCGGCGATCCGCTGGCGATCACCGGTGCCACGGTGCAAGTGACCGATGGCGCGGACTACAACGCGAGCTTCGTGACCAGCGACCCGTTCGGTGGGGAGATCTTGGCGGACGTTCCCTACGGCGACATCAGCTACACGATCAGCGCGCCGTGCTATGCGACGGTGACCGGCACGGTGACGGTGGACTGTAACAACGGTGACGGCATCGCGGTGTTCGAGAACCCGGCCCCGGCGACGACCAACAATGTGTTCTTCTTCATCGGCGACCCTTTGGCGATCACCGGTGCCACGGTGCAAGTGACCGATGGCGCGGACTACAACGCGAGCTTCGTGACCAGCGACCCGTTCGGTGGGGAGATCTTGGCGGACGTTCCCTACGGCGACATCAGCTACACGATCAGCGCGCCTTGCTATGCGACGTTGACCGGCACGGTGACGGTGGACTGCAACAACGGTGACGGCATCGCGGTGTTCGAGAACCCGGCCCCGGCGACGACCAACAACGTGTTCTTCTTCATCGGCGACCCTTTGGCGATCACCGGTGCCACGGTGCAGGTGACCGATGGCGCGGACTACAACGCGAGCTTCGTGACCAGCGACCCGTTCGGCGGGGAGATCTTGGCGGACGTTCCCTACGGCGACATCAGCTACACGATCAGCGCGCCTTGCTATGCGACGTTGACCGGCACGGTGACGGTGGACTGCAACAACGGTGACGGCATCGCGGTGTTCGAGAACCCGGCCCCGGCGACGACCAACAACGTGTTCTTCTTCATCGGCGACCCTTTGGCGATCACCGGTGCCACGGTGCAGGTGACCGATGGCGCGGACTACAACGCGAGCTTCGTGACCACGGACACCTTTGGCGGTGAGATGCTGGCGGACGTGCCTTTTGGCGACATCAGTTACACGATCACCGCGCCTTGCTATGCGACCGTGACCGGCACGGTGACGGTGGACTGCAACAACGGTGACGGCATCGCGATCTTCACCGATCCGGCCCCGGTCGTCATCGATGTCAACGTTACTCTTACCGGCAGCACCCTCACCGCCACAGCGACCGGAGTGGGCTACCAATGGGTGGATTGCGATAACAACAATGCCCCGATCGTTGGTGCTGAAGGACAGAACTTCCTACCTGCGGAAAGCGGCGATTACGCCGTGGTCCTTACCAGCGGAGATTGTTCGCAGACCTCTGCATGCACGGAGGTGATCGTGACCGGCGTGGACGAGCTGGCAGGTCGTGATGCCTTCGCGGTGTACCCGAACCCTTTTGGTGACAGGATCACTGTGAGCACCAACGGCAAGCTCGGGCCTGTCCGCCTGGAACTTCTCAGCTTGACCGGCCAGGTCCTTTTGGATGAGACCCGAAGCGGCATGGAGATCTCTCTGCAGACTTCGGTGCTTCCTTCAGGCAGCTATATCCTGCGCATGAGCTCCGACAACGCGCGCTCCACGGTCCGTGTGGTGAAGTAGAACGGACCGTAATACGGGAAGGGGCCGTCTCATTGCGAGGCGGCCCTTTTCTATTACAGTTACTTACAACCCCAACTTCTTCACCAGCGCTCCCACTTCGGCCTCCGTGCTCCGCAGCATCTCGTTGCAGAAAGTGATCAGTACCACGGCGCGTTTCACTTTGCCGGTGAGCTCGTCCACGGAGATCTTGTCCTCCTGCAGGTCCTGCATGATGCGCTCCAGCTCGCTGTATGCTTTTTCGTAGGTGAGCTTCTCCTCAACTTTCTGCATGGGGTTCGATGGTGTTGATGGTGGACCAGGCCTTGCCTCGTGCAAAGGTCGTCTCCAACTGGTCACCGGCTTGCAGGGTACGTGCATCCTTCACGGCATGGCCTTCCTTGCGGGTGATACTGAAGCCACGCTCGAGGTGCTTCTCTGGTGAAAGCATCTGAATGGCGTCGTCCATGCCTTGCAGCCGGCCGAGTACGAGTTGGAAGCCGCGTTGAGCGATCACTGAAAGCGATCCGCTCATCTCGCGGATACGTGCGGATTCCACCTGTGCCAGCTTGTGGCGCGGCAACAGGGCGAGGTCGTGGGCGAAGGTTTCAAGGCCCCGGCGGGAAACGGCGATCTTGTCTGTCACGGTACGCGCGAACTGGCCCGTGGCGGTGTTCAACAGGCCCCGCTCGGTACGGCAGCGTACGGTGGGCCGCATGGCGACCATCTCTTTGAACATGCTCAATTGATCCTTCCGGTCGGAGAAGGAGGTGAGCATCGCGTTGTGGATGTGGACCAGCATGCCGGTCATCGCGGTCTCGAAATACAGCGTGCGGTCCACGAGGAAATCAGCGACGGCGGTGGGCGTCTTGTGGTGGCCGTGCGCGATGAGGTCCATTACGGAGACGTCCACATCGTGCCCAATGCCGGTGAGCACGGGGATGCGTATTCGTGCCGCCACGCGTGCCAGTTCCAGGTCGTTGTAGGGTTCGAGGTCCAGCTTGGAGCCGCCGCCACGGATCAGCACCACGGCATCGAATTGTTTTGGATCGATCGAGGATAGGGCCGCACGCAGTTCCTGCGCGGCCGCATCGCCCTGCACCACGGAGTTGAACACGCGCACATGGAAGCGGTAGCCATGCTCGTTGCGCTCCAAGTGCTGCATGAAGTCCGCGTAAGCCGCAGTGCCGACGGACGCCACCAAGGCGATGCGCTGCAACACCATCGGCATCGGGATGAAACGGTTCCGGTCGTACAGGCCCTCTTCTTTCAGCGTCGCGATCGTTTCCCGCTTGCGCCTTTCCAGCTCGCTGATGTTGAAGCTCAGGTCGATGGTCTCGATCACCAAGCTCAGCCCATGGACGAGGTGGTAGTTGGTCTTGGCGAGGAACAGGATCTCCACGCCGTCCTTGAGGATATTGCGGCTTTCGCTGCCCAATTCCTCCCGGATGCGGTGCAACGCGGACATCCAGATGGCACCGCGCATCACGGCCACTTTCTCACCGGCTTGGTGCTGCACAAGCTCCAAGTACGCGTGCTTGCCCACGTTGATGGACGCGATCTCCGCCTTTACCCAGAAGGACGCGCCGTGGGTAGCCTCCTCGATCCGTTGCTTGATCGCATTGCCTACCTGACGTAGCGTATAGATCTTGCGCTCCTCCATTTTCCGGGGGAACAAGTGTACCAACTATGGTGGTGAAAGGGGTGAGGGAGGTAAGGGAAGCGAGGGAGGTCACGGAGGTGGTGCCATCCCTCTCCTCCCTGTCCTCCTTGACTTCCATTACCCACTTTGCATAGGAGTACGGGAGGGTCACACCACCCGCTTGATCATCCGCAGTTTGTGGGTGTACTTCTTTTCCGACGCGTTGAAGATGCCTTCCTGATCGAGGTTGTCGATGCGTACGCGGCCGGAAGCATGGAGGATCCGTCGATTCTCCAGCACGATGCCCACGTGGACGATGCGGCCCTCCTCATTGTCGAAGAAGGCAAGATCGCCGGTGGCGGCCAGATCGATCAGTTCCACGAGCTTGCCTAATTCGGCCTGTTGCCATGCATCGCGGGGAAGTTGGATGCCGCCCACGAGAAAGAGCATCTGGGTAAGGCCTGAACAGTCCACGCCGAAAGGTGAGCGTCCGCCCCAGAGATAGGGTGTGTTCAGCCATTGGTCCATTACCGCGAGTAACCGCATCACCGGCGTGCCATTGGCCTGCGCGGTGGTGCGTCCGGGGAAGGCCAAGTGCTCGTTCCCGATCTCGAACTGCCCGGCGGAGTATGCCGGGAGCACCGCCCCGAAGGGTACCACCAGCGCCCCGGAGGCGGTGGCGACGTGCATGAACTGTTCGATGGAACGCACGGGTTTCACATCCACGCCGTCCCGCGCGGAACTGACCTGCTTGTTGTCCACCCAACCTTCATAGTCGTCATGGTGGAACTTCAGGCGCGTCCATTTGGAATTTCGCTCCAGCACGTCGGCGGTCTCACCGAAAAGCCATTGGGTGACCTGTTCGGCACGGTCGTCCGGCTCGCGGCGCACGGGCACGATGCTCAGCGTGCAGATGGCTTGGTCGTGTTCGCTCATGGCCGCGAAGGTGCATCTCCTACCATCCGTGGCAACGGACTGCCGGGCCAAGTTTTACGCGGGCGGGCGTTAACGAAAGGGAGGGAGGGGTCAGAGCACCTCGATCACCATCGCGCTGGCACCGCCGCCGCCGTTGCAGATGCCGGCCGCGCCGTACTTCCTGCCGTTCTGCTTCAACGCATGTAACAGCGTAACGATGATGCGCGCGCCGCTGCAACCCAAGGGATGGCCCAGAGAGACCGCGCCGCCATGGATGTTCACCTTGGCCGGGTCGAGCCCCATCAACTTCGTGTTCGCGATGCCCACCACGGAAAAGGCCTCGTTGAGCTCCACTAGATCGATGTCCTCCATCTTCAGCCCGGCTTTCTTCACCGCCAGTGGTACGGCCTTGCTGGGCGTGGTGGTGAACAGCTCAGGAGCCTGCTCGGCATCCGCGTAACCGATCACTTTCGCTAGCGGCTTCAGACCTAATGACTTCGCCTTCTCTGCGCTCATTAAAACCAGTGCGGCCGCGCCGTCGTTGATCGTGCTGGCGTTGCCGGCGGTGACGGTGCCTTCTTTGGTGAAGACGGGACGCAGCGTCTTCAGCTTCTCGAAGTTCACGTTGGAATATTCCTCATCCTCGCTCACCACCGTGTCTCCCTTGCGGCCCTTCACGGTCACGGGCACCACTTCATCCTTGAACTTTCCTTCTTTCCACGCCTTGGCGCTTCGGGTGTAGCTCTCGATGGCGAAGGCATCCTGTTCCTCGCGGCTGATCTTGTTGTCGGTGGCGCAGAGGTCGGCGCACACGCCCATGGCCTGCTGGTCGTACACGTTCATCAGCCCGTCCTTGCCGATGCCGTCGATAAGTTTGCCATCGCCGAATCGGTAGCCGTAGCGGGCGTTCTCCACATAGTAGGGCGTGCGGCTCATGTTCTCCATGCCGCCTGCGACCACCACTTCGGCATCGCCTAAGAGGATCTCCTGCGTGGCGATCATGATCGCTTTCATGCCGCTGGCGCAGACCTTGTTCACGGTGGTGGCCGGGGTGCTGTCCGGGAGTCCTGCGAACTTCGAGGCTTGGCGCGCGGGTGCCTGTCCCAGATTGGCGGACAGCACGCAGCCCATGATCACGTCGTTCACGTCCTCCGGCTTCACGCCTGCTTTTTCCACGGCGGCCTTGATGGCGGCGGCGCCCAGTTCGGTGGCGGGCACGGTGGAAAGACTGCCCCCGAAGGAGCCGATGGGGGTGCGTACTGCGGAAACGATGACGACTTCACGGGCCATGGGAAATGAATTTTGATTTGGGCGGCAAAGGTACGGATGGTGGAAATGGCAGGGTTTTGGGTGGAACCGCCATAGTTAGAGAGGTGAAGGAGGGAGGGGATCGCTTCGCGATCTCGACCTTGCTGTTTTTCTACCGCAACGTGCGCAACGGACACAACGACGTTGGCGAAACTGACCACCTCGGCGCCGCACCTATTCCGTTGCGCTCGTTGCGTCCGTTGCGGTTCCAACTTCTTGGCAGAACCTTGCTTGGCATTCCGCCCGACACGCTGCGAGCACGCCTTTGTTGGAGGGGATCGCGCGAGGCGCGCTATCCCTTTTGGGGGAGGCTTCAATGCAAAACGCCCGCTTTCGCGGGCGCTTGCACTGGCGGAGAGGGGGGGATTCGAACCCCCGGTACAGTTTAACCCGTACGGCAGTTTAGCAAACTACTGGTTTAAGCCACTCACCCACCTCTCCAATTCGGGCGGCAAATATAGCCGCCTCTTTGAAAACTTCGTGATCCCGGTTGGATTCGAACCAACGACCGCCAGCTTAGAAGGCAGGTGCTCTATCCAGCTGAGCTACGGGACCAAATACTTCGGCGAAAATAGAGATTGCATGGCCATACAGAGCTTCCGAAGGCTCAGCCGGATAGAGCGGCGTGCCTTTTTTGCGCTACGCGCGGGCTAGCTGAGCTACGGGACCGAGCCGCGAAAATAGGCGTGACGATCAGAACGAGGAAGCTCTTTGACAGGCATTTACCATGTGGTCACCCACGAAAAAGGGCCACCTTTTGCAAGATGGCCCCCTCGTTTTCCGTCGGGGTGGCAGGATTCGAACCTGCGACCCCCTGCTCCCAAAGCAGGTACGCTAACCGGCCTGCGCTACACCCCGAAAACGGGCTGCAAAGAAAGGCTTTTGGGCGACGCGCCCGACAGATCGCGGATTTTATCCATTTGTACCGGCTCCACGATACTACCGGTCCTGCTGTCACGTTCCCCGGTTTCACCCCATCCGATCCACCATGTCCGAACAAATGAACGGTCCCGCCCCTGCCACAGGTCCCATCGCTCCACGCCCGGACCGCTTGAGCTGGCTCCGCCGGTCGATGACCATGCGCGCGGTGTTGGTGGCGGTGCTCGTCCTGCTGCTGTTGGTCCCGCTGGCGATGGTGCAGGACCTGATCCATGAACGGGAGTATCGCAAGGACGATGCGGCCCGCGAGGTGAGTGCCACCTGGGGCGGTAGCCAGACCATCACCGGGCCAGTGATCACCGTGCCGTACCAAGCTACCGTGCGCGTGGACATAGGCGACGGGAGAACGGAGATGCGGAACGTTACGCAGTACGCACATTTCCTGCCGGAAAAGCTCGACGTGAAGAGCAGCTTGGACCCGGAAAAACGCCATCGCGGCATTTATGACGTGGTGGTGTACAAGGGCCATGTGGAACTATCGGCCACATTTCCGGCCATGGGCGGGCTGTTGCCGACAACGGCTTCCGCATTGCGCTGGAACGAGGCTGAGCTGTGCCTCGGGATCTCGGACCTGCGGAGCATCAAACAGCAAGTTTCCGCGAAGCTGGCGGTAAGCAGCCTGGCCTTTGAGCCCGGGCTCCCTTCGGATGATCTCATCGCCTCGGGGCTAAGTGCCGACATGCCGATGGACAGCAGTGCCTTAAGCAGGCCGTTCGATCTGTCCATCGTGCTGGAACTGAATGGCAGCGGCAGTTTCCGCGTTGTGCCCACGGGCCGGAACACCTCGGCATCCGCGCGCTCCTCTTGGCCGGACCCCAGCTTCCAGGGCGCATTCTTGCCTGACAGTTCCACGGTCTCGGCAGACGGCTTCACGGCGCATTGGACCGTGCTGCATTTGAACCGGCCCTATCCGCAGGAATTCACCGGGAGCCGCAATATGGAGCTTGAGGCGAGCGCCTTCGGTCCGGACCTGATCCTGCCGGTTGACGAATACCAGAAGAGCACGCGGGCGGCCAAGTACGGCCTGATGTTGATCGTGATGGTCTTCCTCGTGTTCTTCTTCGTAGAGGTGCTTCAGAAACTGCGGATCCATCCCATCCAGTATTTGCTGGTGGGCTTGGCACTGTGCATTTTCTACACCTTGCTCATCGCGCTCAGCGAGCACATCGGCTTCAGTTCGGCCTACATCGCCTCAGCCATTGCAGTGATCGCGCTGGTGGTGTTCTATGCGCGGAGCGTGTTCAAGCAGATAAAGGCCACGCAGCTGTTGGGCTTGGTGATGGTGCTGGTGTTCGGCTTCATGTTCACGGTGATCAACCAGGAGGACTATGCGCTGCTGATCGGCAGCATCGGCCTGTTCATCGTGCTGGCGATCGTGATGGCGGTGAGCCGGAAGATCGATTGGGACCGGGCAGGGGAACAGTAGAGGATCGGCGCGCTCATCGGCTGGGATCCCCGCTTGTCGGGTGCTTGGGGCAGGTCGTCGAATTGTTGATCAATGGTCGGCAATATGTTGAGGCTGAGGCAGGTTCATAGGGATCTTCGCGGCACTTCAACGGTCATTGATGAACCTCATGCGCAACTTGCTCCTTCTCGCCGGATTGCTTTCGGCACTGCTCGCCTACTCCACGGACTACTACGTTTCCCCGGGCGGCAACGACTCCAACAACGGCACTTCACAGGGTACGGCTTGGAAGACGATCTGGCGGGTGAACCAAAGCACCTTCTCGTTCAACCCGGGTGATCGGGTGCTCTTTGAACGCGGCGGCGTATGGCGCGGCGAGATCGTACTGGGGAATTCCGGGACCGTCAGCCAACAGATCACCCTGGGCGCCTATGGAAGCGGGGCCAAACCGCTCATCAAGGGCAGTGAATTGGTCTCCGAGTGGTCCGTGTACCAAGGCCACATCTGGCGTGCCTCGGTAACCTCCGGCAGGGTGGAGCAGGTATACCTCGCCGGGCAGCGGATGACCCCGGCCCGCTATCCGAACACCGGCTGGTTGCGCAACAGCCAAGGCGGGGGAAGCCAGATCCAGAGCGCGGGCCTCACGCAGGCCAACGGGTATTGGAACGGGGCCTTGGCGATCGTTCGCAGCTCCAGCAGTTCCTTCGACACCATGAGCGTGTCCAGCTATTCGAACGGTACGCTCTACTTCTCCAACTCCACGCTCAACATGGGCAGCGACCCATGGGGCTTCTACATGCGGGGGAAACTTTCCGAACTGGACAGCCCCGGGGAGTGGTACTACGACGGTACGGCACAGCAGCTTTATTTCTGGCCGCTGAACAACGGCGACCCGAACAGCCAGTCCGTGGAGGCCGCCGTGTACAAGAACGGCGTGAACTGCTATTGGCATCGCGCCTACCTCCGTGTGGAGAATTTGGAGTTCCGGCATCAGCGCCTTGCGGGGGTGCTGAATGACGGGGCGGACCATGTGACGGTGGCCGGCTGCACGTTCAGGGACCTCTACCACGGCATCCGCTGTGCGGGAACAAATAGCAACTATAGCGGGAACATCTTCCGGAACACCTATGCCACTGCGGCCATGGCGTTCGGGGACAATGCGACGATCGCCGACAATACGCTCAACCAGATCGCCGTGGTGGACGGCGCGGGGGAGAGCACATGGGGCTATTTCGGAATCCGCACCACGGGCAACGGGGTGACCATCCGGAATAATCGCATGGACACCATCGGATATATCGGCATCATCGCGGACGGCACCGCGTTGATCGAGAAGAACGTGGTGCGGCATCCCCTGGCCACCATGAACGACGGTGGCGGCATCGCCATCGACCATGCGAACGGAATGATCATCCAGGACAACATCGTCAGTGACCCCATCGGCTCCTTTGCCAATGGGGCTGCCACCAATGCGCCGCATAACGAGCACATGGGCATCGGCATCTACTTCGGCAATACCTCCATCACGAACACCATCGCGCAGCGCAACACCGTCTACAACTGCCCGCAGTCGGGGATCCATGTGGACCACACCATGGTGACCACAGGCCTGCAGATCAAGGACAATGTGTTCTTCAACAACGGCGTACAGATCACCATTTCCGACTACTCAAATGCGACGGGCACCGGTGCCACGCCGCCCTATTACGTGCCCAACTACAATGATGTGTTCAGCGGCAACGTGATGTACTGCCTGAAGAAGGAGCAGTTGTGCATGCTACAGTACAACACGCACGGTGCGGACCCTGTGGACTTCGGTACCTACACCAACAACCGCTACTTCAACCCTTACAACGAGATGAGCATCAAGGTGATCAACTTCGTATCAGGGTCACCGCGCTATTATGCGCTGGAACGGTGGAGGACGGAGAAGAACGAAGATGCCGGCAGTACGCGCAGCCCGTTGCGTCTTCCGGATCATGTCACGATCCAGGAACTCAGCGATAACTTGGTGCAGAACGGCAACTTCACCAGCAATGTGAACGGTTGGACCGGCTGGCCGGACAATGCCCAGGTGAGCCGTGTGACGGACCACTTGGACAACGGCTCGCTGAAAGCCTATCTGCCGAACAACAACCAATACAGCAGTTTCGGCTTACACAATCCGGATCTTTTCCCGATCCAGGACCAAGCGTGGTATCGTGTCCGCTGTAGCGTACAGAGCGACACCGAAGGGGATATCATCGTAGGGGTGAAGGGCGAGTCCACCTTCTCGAACCCGTATTCGACCTGGGAACGGCAGGTGCCCTTCGATACGGAACGCCGTGACCTTGAGATGTATTTCCAGAGCGACCTTACCGATCAAGCGCAGGTCCAATTCATCAATCAGTGGACCGAGCCGATGTATTACTTGGACAACGTGGAGGTCACCAAGGTGACCGCTCAGGTGTTGGACCCCTTGGACCGGCACAAGCTGTACGTGAACGACCAGCCGACGCAGCAGAGCTTCGATCTGCCGGAGGGCTGTTGGAAGGATATCGATGGCAACTTGCTCTCCGCGTCCATCACGGTCCCGGCCTATTCATCCAAGGTGACCTACCGCTATGACGGACCGGAATGCGGTATCGTGGTGCCCTCCGGGGGGGTTCTGATCAAGATGCTGCTTGGCGGCGCTTTGGACGCCGGTAGCGCATTGATGCGCGACGATCTGCGCACACAGGGGCTGATCCCCGCCACGGAACCGTATACTGCTTTGGGCTACACGCTGGAGAATGCCGGTACGACCGCAACACCGAGCGTGATACAGGCCACCGGGGACCAGTCCGTGGTGGACTGGGTAGTGGTACAACTGCATGAGGACAACCCCGGATACACCGTGGCCGGCCGCCGGGCCGCGTTTGTACAGCGCAATGGCACGGTCGTGGACCCTCAGGGGAATGAGCTGATCAGGTTCAATGGGACTGCGGCCGGGCGGCACATCTCGGTGCTGCATCGCAATCACTTAGGCGTCCTCTGTACCGCATTGCTTGCGGGCAATGGAGAGTTGGTGGACCTTAGCCAAGCTTCCACGCCGACTTTTGGCAGTGAAGCGCAAAAGGTCATCGACGGCCGCAGGGCATTATGGCCCGGCAATGTTTCCGACGATGGGGAAGTGAAGTACACCGGGACCGGGAATGACCGGGACGGTATTCTGGTCACCATCGGGGGTGCGGAACCCACGAACTTCGTTCCCGGTTACTATGCGTCCGACACGAACTTGAACGGTTTTGTTTCCTATACCGGTTCGGGCAATGACCGGGACGTGGTGCTGATCACCACCGGAGGCACCTTGGGCACGGAGGTCCGCATGGAGCAGATGCCATAGGAGTCCAGGATCCGTGCGTAGCGGACCACGGTATTGAACGGATGCCTTGTTCCGGTTCGACCTGATCATGATCGAGGACCGGACCTTCACAAGAGGAGCCGGTTCTCGGCCTTTCCGGTACGGCCCCCGATCAGATGATCTCGATCGCTTCCTGCGGTACCCATCCCACCGCGCCGCTGGCCAAGCGCACCTCCTGCCATCCGTTCTGCTGCTGCAGAGCACCCACTTTGGTGCCTTGATGGAGGATGAAGAGCCGTGTGGCACCGGAGCGCGGTTCACCGAGGATCTCCACCGAGGGTGACATGATGATCGCCTGCGAGCGGCTTTCCACCTCCTGCACGCGATAGGCGGCCAGCGCGGTGGATACCAAGGTCGTCACCAAAGCCAATGCGGCCAACGCGAACAGGGTGCGCTTGAGCGCGCGCTGCCGCAGCAGGAGTCCTGCTATCGCGGCCAAGGCCAAGAGGGCACAGGCCCACAGCGAACGCCGCGCCCATTGGTCCACATCGGTGCCGCCCTGCAAGCGGTCCCAGATGGAACCGAGCGTGAAGGCCGGTAACTCGTTCACCCGGTCCACCACCTTGGAACGTTCGAGGTCCAGGTTGGCCTGCACGTCTTCGGCCCCGGGCGCCAACCGGAGGGCACGTTCGTAGTACAGGACCGCATGGGGCGTGTCGCCCAGCTTGCTCCAGCAATTGCCGATGTTGAAGAGGAGAGCAGGGGAGGTGAAGGTGGTGTTCACCGAGTCGTAAAGGGCGAGTGCTTTTTGGTGGTCCCCCTTGGAATAAGCGTCCTGGGCCTCTTGTAAAAGCTGCTTGGTGTCGGCAAGCGAAAGCAGCGGCAGGCCGATCGCGATCATGAGCGTGACGATGGGACGTATCATGTGCGAAGCTGGTTTTCGATCCGGCTGATGATGGCACTGGCCTCGTCGTAGGTCTGGCGCTGTGGCTTGTTCTCCATCGGTGCGAAGCGGGCCATTTCCGCGTCGCGGAGCAAGGCGATGTAAGCCTCGGCGGTGCGTCCCTCGTCCAAGCCTCCCAATTTGGCCTTGATCGTTCCGGCGTTCACTTCGGCCACGCCGAGGTTGAACTTGTCCGCGAAGTAGCCTTCAAGCGCTTTGCCCAGAGCATCATGGAAGGCCTCCCGGTCGTTCTTCTCCAAGGCCGTGGCCGCGGCGGCTAGGCGCTGCTTGGCCACCTTGTCGGCACCGCGTCGGCGTTGTCCTTGGAAGTCGCCCAGGCGTTGCTCTCTGCGCCGGTGCCAGAGGAAGACCAGCAGTATCAGGGCGGGCGGCACCGCCATACCCAGAACGTAGGCCCACGAACCGAAGAGGTGCTTGCCCTTCGCCTTGAGTTGGAGGTCGCCAGTGCGGATGTAGCGGATGTCCGAGCCCAATCGCTTCACATCGCTTTTCATCGGCGTGTTCACCGAGGCGCCCGCATCGGCGTCGCCGGGCTGCACATCGAAGGTCAATTGGCCGGAGCGCAGTTGCTTGTATGTGCCGCTGGACGGGTCGAAGTAACTGAAGGACAACGTGCCGAGGTCGAATTTTCCGGGGTGGCGCGGGATCAGCAGGTATTGGAATTCCCTGCTGCCGTTCATGCCCGCGCCGTTCACCGTGATCTTGTCGTTGACCTTCGGGTCGTAGCTCTCGAAATCAGGAGGGAGCTCGAGTTTGGGAGCATCGATCAACTTCAGGTTGGCGCGGCCGGAGAAGCGGATGGAGAGGTCGATGGCCTCGTTGGCCTTCACGGTCGGTGATCCCGCTTTCACCTCCATGTTCAGGTCGCCCACGGCACCGATGAAATCCGCGGGCTTTCCGGCGGGCAGTTCCGAAACGCTGACCTCGCTGGTGTTGCTCTGGATGCGAACGGGCGTGCCACTGCTGAAGAAACCGGGGTTCACCAAGTAGTTCAGCGTCATCGGTTCCACGCGCAGTTTTCCGCCACGCAGAGGGATCAAGACCTGTTTTTTCAGCACGGCCACATTGTAGCGCAGGCCGTTCACGGTGCGCGGCGTGGCTTCCCAGTTGCTCTGCCCCATGTCCACTTCCTCCGCCCAGAAGCCATTTAGCTTAGGCAGGTCGTAGTCGCGTGCTTGCAGCGAGTTGTAGCGGGAGAAGAGCGTATAGGTGGCGATGATCTGCTCGCCCACGTACGCCTTGTTCTTGCTGAGGGTGATGGTGCAGAACAGGTTGGCATCGCGCTTCTGGGCCTGGTCCGTAGCGGCATTGGAGCCAGCGGACGATTCCCCTTTGCTCACCTTTATGGCAATAGGGTCCGTCTGAAGCGTTCCCCCGCCCACGCGAACGGTGGAAGAGCCGATGGTATAACTGCCCGGTTGCGTGGCAGTGAGGTACCAGGTCCGGGAGGAGGAGCGGCTCATGCGTCCGTTGATGCTACTGAAACTGCTGCTCTCCATGGGGCCCTGTGCCACTACGAGACCGCCCCAGTCCGGGGTGGTCATGCCCCCGCCGGAAGATGCGTTTTCCAAGGAGATGGTGTACTTGACGGCCTCCCCGGCGGCGATCTCATTCCGGTCCACGCTGGCTTGGAACGAGACCTCTTGGGCCTGCGCGGACACGCCTATGAGCAGGAGCAATGCGATGGTATGGGTCAGCTTCTTGAACATGGTTCACCAGTCCTTCTCCGCAGGCGCGGCGGGTTTCGGCTGCATGATACGGCGCACTTTGTCCTGCACGTCCTTCTCCTGCTGCTGCGCGGCGTCCAGCATCCGTTTCGCATCCTGCGGGTTGATCCGCTCCTGTTGCTGTTGTTGCTGCTTCTTGTCCTGATCGTCCTTCGGTTGACCATCCTTCTCTTGGTCGTCCTTTTTCTGTTGATCCTTGTCCTGCTGGTCCTTGCTCTTTTGGTCCTGCTTCTGCTTGTCCTGATCCTTTTGGTCTTTGTTCTGGTCCTTGTTCTGCTGCTGTTGTTGCTGCTGGGCGAGTTTTTTCTGTGCGTATGCCAGATTGTAGCGGGTATCGTCGTCGTCCGGGGTCCGCTTCAACGCTTCCTTGTAGGCGTTCGCGGCCTCTTGGTAATTGCCTTGGCGCATCCAGCTATTTCCCAAGTTGTGGTAGGCGCGGGCCTGTGCCGGTGCGCCCTTGGCCATGGAGGCGGCGTTCTCATAGGTGCGCTGGGCCAGAGCAGTGCTGTCCTGCCGGTAGTAGGCGTTCCCAAGGTTGAACATGCCCCGCTCGTCCTTCGCCGCACCGGAGTAATTGGTGACGGCATCCTTCAAGTCGCCCTTCTCGTAGGCGGAATTGCCTTTGCGCAACGAGCGGTCCACCTCCTGCGCTTGGAGACCACAGGAACAAGTCACTGCTATCAGGATCAAGGTCAGGCGTGCCATGGCATCAGTTTATTCCATTTCAGGGACAGGGTGCGCTCACCGATGAGCATGCCAAGGAAGACCAATATGCAGGCCACGGCCAGAAAGTATTGAAAGCGGTCTTCGTGCCCGGCGAATTTGTAGGTGCCTAAGTCGGTCTGGTCCATGCCGCGCAATTTGGCGATCAAAGTGTTCACGCCGGTATCGCTGGAGGTGGCGTGGATGTATTCGCCATTCCCGGCGGAAGCGACACGGGAGAGCACGTCCTCGTTGAGCTTGGTGATGACGGTCTGTCCGTCCTTGTCCTTTTTGAAACCGATGAGCTGCCCATTGCGTCGCATCGGGATGGGGGACCCCTCCGGCGAGCCCATCCCGATGGTATTCACGATGATCCCTTCAGCGGCCGCATCTTTCGCGGCCGTGATGCCATCGTCCTCGAAACTTTCGCCATCGCTGATCACGATGATGGTCTTGCCCTTGGCGGCATCGGCCCCGAAGCTCTTCCGCGCCTGGTCGATGGCCGCTCCGATGGCGGTGCCTTGGGCACGCACCAGGTCCGGCCCGATGCTATTGAGAAAGATCTTGGCGGCGCTGCGGTCGGCGGTGATGGGCAATTGGGTGTATGCCTCCCCGGCAAAGACCACGATCCCCAGGCGGTCGCCGCTCATGCGGTCGATCAGTTGCGAGAGCGCGCGCCTGGCCACTTCCATGCGGTCCGGCTTCAGGTCCTCGGCCAGCATGCTGTTGCTCACGTCCAAGGCCACCACCACGTCCACGCCTTTGGCCGTGATCTCTTCCAAGCGTGTGCCCATTTGCGGACCGGCAAGCGCGAAGATCGCGAAGCTGAGGCCGTGGCGCAGAAGCAGGAATTTCAACGCACTGCGCCACGAGGAAACGCCGGGGACCATGGCGGTGATCAACAGGTCGCTGCTGAAGCGGCGCATCGCCCGGTTCTTCAGGGCCAGCCCGGTCAGGTATAGCATCACCAGCAGCGGCCCGGCCAGCATCGCCCAAAGCACTTCCGGACGTTGGATACGGAACTGGGGCAGGTAGTGCGCCATGGAGAACCAGAGCGCCAGGCCGATGCCCCAGGCCAGCACTTCGATGATCACGACGGTGGTCGCGATCGGGCCCGTGCGATATGTGCCGCGGGTGCTCATGGCGTGGTACGAAGCAATGTATTTCCCAGGAAGAGCGAGAGGAACAGCAGGGAACAACCGGCGAGCAACGGCTTGAAGTACTCCTCGGTGCGGCTGCTGTGCTCGGTCACCTTCACGCGGGTCTTTTCCAAGCGGTCGATCTCCTGGTAGATCTCCCGGAGCTTTTTCTCATCGGTGGCGCGGAAGTAGCGTCCGCCGGTCATGTCGGCGATCTTCTTCAGCATGCCCTCGTCGAGGTCCACGTCGACATAGTCGTACTTGTACTGTCCGTTCGGATAGATGGCCACCGGGGAAAGCGCGCGGCCCCGTGTGCCCACGCCGATGGTGTATACCCGGATGCCAAGTTCCTCCGCGATCTGTGCGGCGTCCAGCGGTTGGATGGTGCCGGCGTTGTTCATGCCGTCAGTGAGGAGGATGATCACTTTGCTTTTGCTGGTGCTTTCCCGCAGGCGGTTCACGGCGGTGGCGAGCCCCATGCCGATGGCTGTGCCGCCGGTGATCAAGCCGGTCTTGGCCTGTGCGAAGAGGGTCTTCAGCACATCATGGTCGGTGGTGAGCGGGCATTGGGTGAAGGCCTCGCCCTCGTACACCACCAGTCCGATACGGTCGTTGGGCCGGTCGTCGATGAAGTTCATGGCCACGTCCCGCGCGGCGTCCAAGCGGTCCGGCTTGAAATCTTTGGCGAGCATGCTGGCGCTGTAGTCCATGGCGATCACGATGTCGATGCCATCATGGGTCACGTCCTGCCAGCTGTCCTTGCTCTGTGGGCGCGCCATGGAAAGGAGCATGAAGGCCATGCCGAGCATGGCCACAGCGAAGGGCAAATGGCGCAGCCGGGCGAGCAGGTCGACGGGGCCGTTCCGCAACGCGCTCAAGGTGCTCAATGTGGCGTGCGGCCTGCGCCGGTTCCGGCGGATCACGTACCAGATGCTGAGGACCGGCACCAATAGCAGGCCCCAGAGCATCCGCGGGGAGGCCAGTTCGTAGTGCTCGCGCAGCCACCACGCCGCCACCAAGGCCGCCACATGCACCAGCACGAGCAGCACGATGAGGATGATGAGGTCACGCGAGCGGCGCATCGGGTCGGGTATCAGCGGTTTCCTGCACCAGCCTGATCGCGCTGGCCATCACCTGTTCGTTCTCTGTCGGCAGCGCTTTCCATTTGGCGAACTTCACCATGTCGGCCAAGCGGAGCAGTTGGGCCAATTGCTCGCGCGGTGCGGTGGGCATGCTGCTAAGGCGAAGGCCCGCCAGCAGTTCATCGGTGGTCTGTTCCAAGGCCGGGATGCCATAGCGCTCCTCAATGTAGCTCCGTAGGATGTCCGTAAGCTCGATGTAATAGTCCTTCGTCCGGTCCTGCTCCCAGAGTTTCTTCTGTTGCAAGGCCTCCAAGGCCAACAAGGTGCGCACATGGAGCGGTGCTTTCGGGGCCTCCGGCACGGGCGGCTTCGGCCGGCGCGAACGGCGGACAAGGAAGATGATCAACGCGGTGAGCATGGCTGCGCCCGCGATGCCGCCTGCGACCCACGGCCAGTATTCGCGCAGCCAGTCCAGTAGGCTGAAGGGAACCGTGTAGATCTCCTTGATGTCGCGGTACGCCTTGGAAGTGTCCGCCTCCACGGTGTTCACCGTTAGCAGGAGCGGCGTCGTGCCCACGGTGTCTCCGTTGATCACGAAAGTGAACGGCGGGATCGCCCAGTAGCCGGAATCCCACGCCGTGATCGTGAGCATGCGCGTTTGCTTGAAGAGGTAGGGGTCGTTCTGTTTGTCCGGCAGGATCGTGTCCACATGGCTGTCGTGCAGGATCGGCAACTTCGAAGTGATCGTATCGGTGATCATCGGCCAGATGACGTTCACAGCCCATTTGTTCACATGGTAGGTCACGCTCAGTTCCAGATGGGCCTGTTGACCGATCAGTATCGTAGCCGTGTCCAGCTTGGCCATCGGCTTCACATCCTGCGCCATCACAGGGGAGAACAGGCTCAGCAATGCGCAAGCAAAAGCAGTGATGAACTTGGTCACCCTGGATCTCCGTTGCGCCCCTGGCTGCCGAAGGCATGCTCCGCGTCCCCTCATCTCAATCCCGCTGGCGGAATAAGTTCATCAAAGGCCGCACATAGCCCTCCCGCGTACTGATCACCGCATGATCGACCCCCGCCCGGCGCAAGGCATCGCGGGAACGCGCTTGGTGCCGCAGGGCCTGTGACCGGTAGTGGTCACGCACGGCTTTGTTCCGCGTGTTCACCCATTGGGCCTCACCGGTCTCCGGGTCCGCGAACTGCACCAGGCCCATGTTCGGTAGTTCCAGTTCACGCGGGTCCGTGGTGCGCAGGACCACGAGGTCGTGCCGGCGGTTGGCGATCTTCAGCGCATCGTCGTAGCCCTCGTCCATCAGGTCGCTGATGAGGAAGGCGATGCTGCGCTTCTTGATCACATTGTTCAGGTATTTCAGTGCCAGGGTGATGTCCGTGCCGCGGCCTTTGGGGCGGAATTCCAGCAGTTCGCGCACGATCCGTAGGATGTGGCCCCGTCCTTTCTTCGGAGGGATGAAGAGCTCCACCTGGTCGCTGAAGAGGATCAGGCCCACCTTGTCGTTGTTCTGTATGGCACTGAAGGCGATCGTAGCGCAGGCCTCGGTGATCAGCTCGCGCTTCAATTGGTTCACCGTCCCGAAATCACCGCTTCCGCTCACGTCCGCCACGAGCATTACGGTAAGCTCACGCTCCTCATCGAAGATCTTGATGTACGGATGCCCCAGCCGCGCCGTCACGTTCCAGTCGATCGCCCTCACCTCGTCGCCCGGCACATACTCACGCACCTCGCTGAAGGCCATGCCCCGGCCCTTGAACGCGCTGTGGTACTCACCGCTGAAAATGTGGTTGCTCAGGCCGCGTGTCTTCAGCTCGATCAACCGCACCTTCTTGATGAGGTCCTTGGTATGTTGTAGTGTGGCGATGGGTTCTGGTGATTGGTGAACGGTGATTGGTGATAAGTGACTGGTGACCGAACAGGCTCAAGACTCATGACTCCCGACTTCTGACTCAAGACTTCGTCAGCAAATGGTTTTCAACTTTCACCTTTCCACTTTCAACTTTCTCAAGGAACTTCCACCGTATTCAAAACCCGGTCAATGATCTCGTTCACGCTGATGTTCTCCGCTTCCGCCTCATAGGTCAATCCGATGCGGTGGCGCATCACGTCGGGGCAGACCGCGCGGACGTCCTCGGGGATCACGTAGCCGCGCCGCTTGGTAAAGGCATAGGCCTTCGCGCCCAGTGCCATGTTGATGCTGGCGCGGGGGCTACCGCCAAAGCTGATCAGGGAGCTGAGGTCGCTGAGGCGGTAGTCGGCGGGCTTACGGGTGGCGTAGACGATGTCCACGATGTACTGCTCGATCTTCTCGTCCATGTACACCTCGCGCACCAGTTGCCGGGCTTGTACGATATCCTTGGGATGGATCACCTTCTGCACTTGGGGGCGCGCACCGGCACCGGTGTTCTGGCGGATGATGGCGCGCTCCTCCTCCTTCCGGGGATAATCCAGTACCACCTTCAGCATGAAGCGGTCCGTCTGGGCTTCCGGCAGGGGATAGGTGCCTTCCTGCTCGATCGGGTTCATGGTGGCCATCACCAGAAAGGGTTCCGGCAGCTTGTAGGTCGTGGAGCCGATGGTGACCTGCCTTTCCTGCATGGCCTCGAGCAGCGCGCTCTGCACTTTGGCGGGGGCCCGGTTGATCTCGTCCGCAAGGATGAAATTGCTGAAGATCGGCCCTTTTTTCACCGAGAACTCCTCGTTGCGCGGGCTGTAGATCATGGTGCCCACGAGGTCGGCGGGCAGCAGGTCCGGGGTGAACTGCACCCGGCTGAAACCCACGTCCACCACATCGCTCAGCGTCTTGATGGCGAGGGTCTTGGCCAGTCCCGGCATACCCTCCAACATGATGTGCCCGTCCGCCAACAGCGCCACGAGCAATTTTTGCACCATGTCCTTCTGCCCCACGATCGACTTTTGCATCTCCTGATCGATCAGGTCCACGAAGGAACTGGCCTGCTGGATGCGTTCGTTGAGGGCGCGGAGGGTATCGGAAGTGGATGCGGGGGCCGGAGCGGCCAAAGGGGATGTCTGTTCCATGTCCATAAAATGGGTTCCCGAAGGTTCGGGACGCAAAATTGCCACTATTGACGGGCCTTTCCGGGTGATTTGCAGTTAAGTTGTGTTAACCGGTATTAGCACCTATACATACCTTGTGACACCAATTTGACCGGTTTCATCACGACCGGTTTCAACCCTGCCATCTGACCCATGACTTTGCAAGAGACCATCGATCACGTACGCGCCTTCCACGATGCGTTCGGCATCGCCAATGCGGATGCGCCCGAGGCCGCGCTCAGCCCCAAAGAGATGCGTTTGCGCCATGAATTGATGCGCGAGGAGAACGATGAATACTTGACCGCAGCCGAGCAGGGCGACCTGGTGGAAGTGGCCGACGCCTTGGGTGACCAGCTTTACATTCTTTGTGGTACCATCCTGAAACACGGGCTACAAGACAAGATCGAAGAGGTTTTCATAGAGATCCAGCGCAGCAACATGAGCAAGCTGGACGCCGAAGGCAAGCCCATCTATCGTGAGGACGGGAAAGTCCTCAAAAGCGAGCGTTACTTCCGTCCGGACATCGCTGCCGTGCTGGACCGCTGAACACAGACCATGGAACTCGCACCGATCCTCGCCAAATCGCGCAATTCGGCTTTCACACGCTGGTGGATGAATATCGGCCTGCACTGGATGGTCCCTTTCAACCGACCCCACGGCTTCCGCGTGGTGCCGATGCCGGAGGGCGGCATCCGGGTGGAGATCCCGAACTGGCGTATCAACCGCAACCACATCAAGGGCATCCATGCCTGCTGCTTGGCCACCGCCGCCGAGTATTGCAGCGGGCTGGCACTTATGGAGCATCTGGACCCGAAGCGTTACCGCATCATCATGAAGTCCTTGGCCATGGACTATCACTACCAAGCCAAGGCCAAGGCACACGCCGAATTCGCACCCTCGGCCAGCGAGTTCGACGAGCTGATCCTACGTCCCCTACGCTCAGGAGAACCGGTGCTGTACACAGCGGAAGTGCCCTTGCACGACGTATCCGGGAACCACTTAGCCACGGGAAGGATCACCTGGCAGATCAAGGATTGGGGTCAAGTGCGCACGAAAGTCTGAATCCGCGAACAGCGCTCACCCCAACAAACCGCAAAGCGGTTTCCATCTGCGCCTATTTGCGCTTCAACCGGTCGGCAGGCGCACTATCTGCGCGCATCTGCGAAATCTGCGGATGTTCTCTTGTCGGCAGGCGCATTATCCACGTAGATCTGCGAAATATGCGGTTTCCCCTTGATGGAAGCTGTTATCCGTGCCCATCCGTGTTCATCCGTGGTTCTTCTCCTTGTCGGCGGATCACTTCTTCCCGCGCACTTCCACGCCAGTGGCCGTGTAGATGAAGTACAGGTCCACGAAAGGCCGCATCAGCACCGGCATCCGGCGGTTCTTCTCCACCGGCACGATCAGCAGAACCTTATCGTCCCAGCGGGCGCCTAAGTATGCGTGGTACTTTTTGAATTTCTCCAGCATCGGGTAGCGCTTCTCGAAGCTGTCTATGCCGTCGGGCCAGTTGCGCTCCGTGCTGCGGAAGATCACCGCATCGATCTCCGGCCTGCTCATCCCGGCCTTGTACAAAGCGCGTCGGCCGACGGTGTCCAGGGCCAGGTCGTAGGCTGCGTACAGTTGGTCCGGCTTGATGATCTTCACCTTCGCGTTCTTCTTCCACTGGGGGCCGCGGCTGATGGTGGGCCGGGGTTTTGGGACTTCGGCATTTTTCAAGGCCCGGTCCGGTAGCACGAGGTAGAGATCCGCCAAGGGACGCATGCCTTCCGGCATGTGGATGTTGCTCTTGGCGGGGATCATCACCAGCGACATCCGGCTGGTGTCCTCTTGGAATTCGCAGAGGCGGAAGCCCACATAGTTCTGGACGTACGGCGCATTGACGGCGCGGCCGGTATCGGTGCGGATGCCCTCCGGCCATTGGTCGCGGTCGCCGTACTGAAGGATCAGCTCGGTCTCCTCGTCGCTGAAACCGGCGGTGCGCATGGCTTCCTGCACAGCCTTGTCCTTGCGGACATTTGGTGCATCGGCCAAGGCCTTGGCATCGGTGATCTTCACTTCCTGCTGCGCGAACAGGCTGGAAATAAAGGCAAAAGAGAGTGTCAGTAGCAGGCTGCGCATGGTTCTTCTTTCGTTCGGGATCCCGATCCAGGGCCAAAGATACCGGCGGAGCTTGGCTTTGATCGCGCAACTTTGTGGCCAAACCATGCACATGCGCAAAGCGATCATGCTACTTCCCCTGGCCGTCCTCGGTTGTGGAAGCACACCGGATGCCAGTATCATCACGGATCAACCTGTACAAGAACCGACCATCATGAATTTCCATCAGCTCACTGCTACGGACATCAACGGCAAGCCTTACGACATGGCCCAGCTTAAAGGCCACAAGGTGATGGTGGTGAACACTGCCAGCGAATGCGGCTTCACCCCGCAGTACAAGCAGTTGGAGGAGCTTTATGAAAAATACAAAGACAAAGGCCTCGTCATCATCGGTTTCCCCAGCAACGACTTCGGCAAACAGGAGCCGGGGGATGAGAAGACCATCGCCGCCTTCTGTGAGAAGAATTACGGCGTCACCTTCCCGCTGATGTCGAAGATCGCGACCAAAGGTCCGGAGCAAAGTCCGGTGTACACGTGGCTCACCGAGAAGAAGCTGAACGGCAAGTTGGACAGCAAGGTGAAGTGGAATTTCCAGAAATACCTCATCGATGAGGAAGGCAACTTAGTCACCATGTACCCCAGCGCGCAGGAGCCGATGAGCGATCCCATCCTCAACTGGTTGGACGGAAAATGAGCATTGAGAAGGTGGACATCCTCTGCATCACGGCGCACCCGGATGATGTGGAGATCGGCATGGGCGGCACCGTTGCACGCCACATCGCCCAAGGCCGCAGCGTTGGCTTGGTGGAATTGACGGCGGGCGAACTCGGCACCCGCGGCTCGGCGGAGATCCGCAGGAAGGAGGCCGAGGCCGCCGCCCAAGTGCTCGGCGTTTCCTTCCGCTACCAGCTCGGCTTGCGCGATGGCTTATTTCGGGCCGACGAGGAAAGCCTCTTGAAAGTCGTGGTCGCGCTGCGCAGGCACCGGCCCAAGGTGGTGTTCACCAACGCCGTCCGCGATAGGCACCCGGACCATGGACGTGGTTCCGAACTGGTCTCGGAGGCCTGCTTCCTCAGCGGCCTGCGCAGGATCGTTACCAAGCATGAAGACAAGGAGCAGCAGGCGTGGCGCCCCGTCACCGTGCTGCATTGCGTGCAGGACCGCTGGATCGAACCCGACCTCGTGATCGACGTCAGCGCGCATTGGGAGAAGAAGATGGAGGCGTTGAAATGCTTCGCCTCACAGTTCCACGATCCCAAGAGCACCGAGCCGGTGTCGCTCATCAGCGTGCCGGAGTTCCTGCCCACCTTGGAAGGCCGCGCCCTCGACATGGGCCGCTTGATCGGTGCGACCTACGGCGAGGGCTTCACGGTGGAACGGCCGCCGGGGGTGGGGGATGTGCTGGAGCTGGGGTGAACCCGGTCTGGTTTAATTTCCCGAAGCGTTCTTCCTTACCAGCACCGCTTGCGCACCGTTCGGCCCGAAGGCTCTTCCCGCCGTGATAAAGCCGCCGTCCGGTAGGACCGAGAGGCGGTGCAGCACATCCTCGTTCTCGATGTCGTAGGTGCGTTTCCAGATCTGGTCGCCGGTGGCGGAGATGCGCATCACCATGCCGTCCGTGAGGTGGCTGTTCCCGGCTTGCCCGGCCAGGAAGAACTCGCCGTTGTCGGCCACTTGAATGTCCTCGGCAGCACTTGCCTGACCAATATCGCCGATGGTGCGTGTCCACAGGGTATCCCCGGCGGCGTTCAGGGCGATCAGGTAGACACTGCGGACATGGAGTGCGCCCACCTGTGGGCCATAGCTATCCGTGTATCCGGCCATCACGAATTCGTTCCCGCTGCGTGCTATGCCTTTCAGCACTTCCTGATTCACGCCGCCCCAGCTTTGCCACCACTGTTCTGCGCCCGCATTGTCGGTGCGCAGGACGTAGGCATCCACGTTGTTGTCGAAACCGGTGATGCGCCCCGCCGCCATATAGCCGTTGCCGTCTAAGGCTACGCTGTTGGCAGTCTCTTCGGCGGTGGTGCCGTAGCGCTGCTGCCATTGCAGGTTGCCCGAAGGATCGAGCCGGACGAGCAGGGCGTCGCTGTCCGCCGTATCGCGCCGCGAGCCGCAGGCGATGTATCCGCCGTCGTCGGTACGCCGCACGTCTATCAGTTGCTCCTGAAGGCTTGGTGTGTTGGAGGTCCAACTCCAGAGCACTTCACCCGTAGGTGAGACCTTCGCGATCAGCGCGTCCTGATCCGAGCGGCCCGGCGCGATACGGGAGCCGCAGAGCGTGATGTTGCCATCGCCGGAGGGCACGGCAGCCTGTACGAAGCATGCTCCGGGGATCGCCACGTCGTACCACTGCTGGTTCTGCCCTTGCAGCGTGGTGCGCAGGATGCGGATCCGCATTTTGTCACCTTGTGGGAACGTTTCGCGGACCAGCGTGGTGTGGCCCGTGGCATCGCTCACCGTGGCCACGGCATCTTGCAGGTTGGCGCCCCCGAATTCAAGTTGAAAGCTCTGCGCGAAGGCGCCTGCCGTGGTGAGCAAGGAGAGGAAGAAAAGCCGCGATCGCATGGCGTGAAACTACAATGTGAGGTACGGTCACTTTGCGTTGGCTTCGGCCCCGGGCTTCACCACCGTCACCCATTGTCCGCCGTTCCGTGCGTTCACCGTGTTGTCGTACATCGCCGAGCAGGTGGTGCTGGGCAGGTGGAAGCGCCCGGTATAAGCGGCATTGAGGAAAACGCGGTAGGTCACGCTCTGCCCGGCGCTGAGGTTGAAGTAAGTCATCACGCGGTCGTCGCGGATGTCCTGGTAGTTGAAGTTGCTGTTCTCCTGTGCGCTTTCCGTGCCCTCCAACCGGCTGTTGCGGATCTCCCACCCGCTGGGGAACACCTGCGTGAGGGCGAGTTCCTGGTAGCTGCCACGTGGGCCGGGGTTCTGCACGGTCACTTCAGCTTGGAAGTCGCTGCCTTGGTCGAGGCTGGCGGGGTTGATGGGCTTGCCGTCCATGGTTTTGTACCTCACCTGCATGGCCAAGCCATTGCTGGCCGGGGTCTCTTCGCCGGCGATGGGCGTGCCCGTACGCACCAAGCGCAGGTACAGCAGGTTCTTGCCGGTGTTGGCGATGGTCACGCGCTTTTTGGCATCGGGCACGGGCAGGTCCAAACGGACGATCGGTTTCGCGCTCACACGGTTGTCGGCTTTCCCAGCTACGGTAGATGTGAAGTGCATCGTCTTGTCCAGCGCATGGTCCGCAGCAAAGCGGCTCACGACCATCATGCCCCATGCGGTGCTTTGGGTGCTGTACCAGCCGCCACTGCTGAGCTGTTGGGCGATCTCCCGGACCACGCCCGCCGCGCTGGCCTTGTCGTCCATGCGCATCAAGGCCTCTGCGATCACGGCCTCATCGCGCAGGTCGCTGCCGTAGGTCCAGCCCATTTCGCGGTACGGCGAAACGTTCGTGGTGAGGTCCTTCACGATCTCTTTCGCCACGTCCTTGCGGTTGTTCAAGGCATACGCTGCCGCGAGCATCCAGCGCGCTTGGTCGCTCAATGCGGGCGTGGTGCGCAGGCGGTTCATGGCACCGGCCTCGGCGCTGTTACCCAAAGCGAGGACATACAGGCGATAGGCCTGTGCCAATTGGTTCCGGCCACGGCTCCATCCGTCGTGCTCGCTCGGTGCCCAGTCGCGGGCTTGCCTGCGCGCATAGGACAGCCAAGCATTCTTCACGCCGGGCGGGGTAGTGAAGCCCTTGCGTTCGGCCTCGATCATGAAATGCCCCGCGTAGGTGGAGGTCCAATCGTTCGCTTCGCGGTCACCCGGCCAGTAGCCGAAGCCGCCGCCCGAGGTTTGGAACTGCTTCAGTTTACCCAGCCCGGCCTGCACGTTACGGCGCGGTTCGTCCACGGTGGCATCGCTCGTCTCCATCACGTCGGCGATGTAGAGCTGCGGGAAGGCTTTGCTGGTGGTCTGCTCCAAGCAGCCGTGCGGATAGTCGATCAGGTACTGCAGGCGGCGACCGAGGTCCACGGGTGGCATGGTGCTCAGCTCGAGGTACGCGCTGTTGGTACCCGCGATGCCGAGCGCTTCAGGGGCCACGTCCCAGCTTTTGCCGGGTTCGATGATGGCTTCCGCCGCATCCGTTTCCGGCTGCCCGGCTTGCCGCACATCGATCTCGATCGTCTGCGTGCTCTTCTCTCCGGCGCCTTCCGCTGTCAGCGTCACTTTGCCAACGCCGATGCGGTCCTTCATCTTCATGCGGAACATCACCACCTGCTCGCCGGTCTTGGGGAACACGAGTTGTTGCGACGCACCGCCTTCGATGCTGAAGAGGTCGTTCGCCGCAAGGCTCAGCGTGACGTTCCGCACCTTCGGGTCCATGGCGAAAACAGTGACGGGCAGGTCCACGGTCTCGCCTGGGCCGACCACGCGCGGAAGCGTGGCGAGCAACATCAAAGGCTTCTTCACCGGCACGGCTTTTTCGGCATTGCCATAAGCGCCTTGCGGGGTGCTGGCCACCACCATGATGCGCACGGAACCCACGTAGTTGCTGATGGTGAATTTGTGCGAAGCTTTCTTCCCCTTGGCCAACGTGAACGGTCCGACATAGCGCACTACCGGCTTGAAACGCTGTGCCTTCTTGGCCTCGGCGGGATTGGCCTGGTCGCTGCCGCCGAGCGCAAGGACACGCCGCAAGCGTTGGCCGAAGGCACCGATCACATCGTCGTAAAGGTCCCAGGTGCGCACGCCCAAAGCTTCCCGGGCATAGAAATGATTCCACGGGTCCGGAGTTTTGAAGCGGGTGAGGTCCAGCAATCCCTCATCCACGATGGCGAGGGTGTAGGACATGGCCTTGCCGTCCTTCTCCGTCACATCCACCGTGAAAGGCGCGTCGGTCTTGAATTCCTTGGTCGATCCGATCACCGGCGTAAGGTGGGTGGCCGCGTTCTCCACGGGGATCGGGATCACTCCGTAAAGGCGGATCGGCAGATCATTGTCTGCGCTGGAAGTGCTGTCTGAAGGTGCTGTCAGCGCGTGCGGCTGGATCAAGGTGACATGCGCGTAGATGTTCGGCGCCATGGCCCCGGTGATGGCGAAACCGTACTTCGTCTCCTTGTCCTTCAGGTCGATCCACTTCGCCTCGATGATGCGCGTGCCGGTCTCCAAGCTCACCAGGGCGCGCCCATGGCCGGAGCTGGGGATGGTCAGTTCGCAGCGGTCGCCCACGGCGTATTTCTCCTTGTCGCTGTTGAAGCGGAGCATGGCGGCGGCCTTACCGTCCTCGCGCTGGCTGCGGCCACCGTAACCCGGCCAGTCCACGTAAAGTTGTGCGGCGGAGGTATGGCCGCTCTCGGGATCGGAAAGGCGGATGACGAAGCGGCCCCATTGCGGGCGGTCCACGCGGAAGTTGAAGCTGGCTTTGCCGCTGCCGTCGGTGTTGAGGTCCTGCTCGCTGATCACGCGCGAACTCGGTGCGGTCATGTAGTTGGATGGATCGTCCATGTCGCCGCTCCACCACCAGTTGGAGCCGAGCTTCACCACCTGTGCTTTCAGCGCGTGATGCGCCAATGGCTTGCCGTCCGCGTCCACCGCGACCGCTTGGATGGCGTAGGTGGTATCGGTGATATAGCTGCCCCAGTAGCTGTTGCCTTCCGGGATACGCAGACCAGCATAGGCTACGTATGGATAGTACTGCACATCGGTGCGGTCGATGCTGGCGTCGCCACCGGCCTCGAACACGCGGGTGACGATGTTGGCCTTCACCGCTGCGGGCGCACGGCCGTTCATCTGCAGGTCGAAGGGGAAGGAGGCATGGCCGTTGGCGTCCAATTGGCCTTCATAGATCGGCGTCTCCTCTGTGTTGAGGTCGCTGTTCAGGTCGTTGAAGTCGTACTTCTCAAAGCCCTTGAAGCTGGCGTTGGAGCGCGTGAGGCTCACGGTGACGCGCGCAGTGAGGTCCTTTGCGGGCGCGCCGTGCAGCCAGTTGCTCTGGAGCTGAGCGGGCTTGTTGTCCGTCGCGGTCAGCCGTTCGCCACCGAGGTCCAGCAGGATCTTCAATCGGTTCGGCTTCACGGTTTCAATGCGGATCGGCTTGTAGAAGGAGGTGCCGCCCACGGTGACGCGCGCCCCCCATACACCCGTCGGTGCATCCGGCGAAGTGGTGCAGCGGAATGCATACGTGCCCTCCACGCCGCTGGTGCGCACGATCCGCTGGTCCAGCCTTCCTTGGGGATCGGTAAGCTCCAGCGTCACCGGGATGTCCTTCGGCAGCTTTTGCACGGACTGCTGTAGGATGAAGGAGAGGAAGAGGGTGTCGCCCGGGCGCCATACGCCGCGTTCACCGTAGAGGAATCCTTTCAAGCCCTTGTCCACGCTTTCACCGCCCACGTCGAAATCGCTCACGCTCAATGCGCTGCCGTCGTCCAATTTCAAATAGCCGCGCTGCTTGTCCTTTGACGCCACCAGCAGGAAGGGCTTGTGCGCCGTGGCCGGCAGGGTGATCATGCCGTCCTTGTTGGTCTTTTCCTTGGCCATGGTGCGCTGCTGCAGGTCCAGCACCTTCACCTCCACGCCATTTACGGGGTCGGTGGTGCGCAGGTCGCTCACGGCGATCAGCAGGGAGCCGTCGTTGCCGCGCTTGGCGATGATGCCCAGGTCCGAGGCGAGGATGTTCCGCTGCACCACGCTTCCTTTGTTGCGGAAGTAGCTCGGGGTACACGGGTCTTCTCGATCCCTGTAATTGTAATCTTCGTCGTAGTAGCCGTAGTCATCATCGTAGTAGTAGTAGTAGTAATTGCGCGGCGTGTCCCATTGGTCGTCCTCCAGTTCGTCCGGTTCTTGCGCCGTGAGCGGCTGCACCGCGGGCGTGCCCCCACAGGGATAAGTGGAATAGACCTGCCGGAAGCCGAGACTGATGCGGTAGATCGCGCCGGGTTCCTCCTTGATCAGTTTGTCCAGGTCCAAGTAATAGCGCTGCCATTGGCCGGCGCGCACTTTTTCCTTGGCGTCCAAGTGTACCGTCTTCTTCATCACCAAGCGGCCTACGCGCGCCAATTCCTGGTCGCCGCTCATTCGGTTCACTTGCAGGAACTGCGGCACATTGTCAGCATAGATCCGCACCACGCGTACGTCCACGGCGTTCAGGTTCACCGCCTCGAAGGGGAAAAGGAGGCCGTCCGTGCTGGGAAGGATGGTGCCTTTGCCCACCGTGCGCACATTGGGCTTCACCTCCTGAAAGGAGAGATCCACCGTGAGGTCCTTCCCGATGGCGCGGCCGTTCACGTTCTTCAAGCCCGCGGCTACGAAGGCAGTCTGATCGCCGGTAAGGCGGTCCTGCGGATAGAGCATCAGCTTGTTGCCCGTCACCGCAAGGCGCACGTTGTCCGCCCCGGCGATGCCCGCCAGCCCGTTGAGGTCCTGCGCCGCGTCCAACGGATCGCTGAAGAGCAAAGTCGCATACTGTTCGCCTTCGGTGAAGGTCTCGGCGGAGATCAGCTGGAGGTCGCCGATGGCCGGCACCTCGAAAGTGAGCTCGCCATCACCCTTGCCGCCGATCTTGTCCGCATCCCATTTGAACAACACCCTGCTCGCTTTTTCGCCGCGCAGCACACTGTCCGCCACGGCGCGGTGAAGGGTGCCGCCGGGCTCATGCTCCCAGGTCATCTTCAACTTGCGCCCGTCCTGTGTGGCGCTCACGCTGCCTTCCAAGTCCGATACATATCGGACCTCTCCGGTGGCATCATCACTGGTGAACACGCCCACGATCACACGTTGCCACGTGAGGTCGGAGGGCGAGAGACTTTGCAGGTCGTTCACTCGAAGGTCGATGCTTTGCTCGAAGGTGCTGACGGTGAACTTGAGGTCCTGCAGGTCCTTCGGCACCTCGGCCAAGCGGCCCAAGTGGAAGGTGACGGTGTAGTCCGTGTTCTGCTTCAAGCGCTCCCGCGGCTGGAAGGCGAGGGTGTACGCATCCTGCCAGCTCACCACGCCGTCAGCAGCGGGGCTCAGCGAGAAGAGTTTTTGCAAGGCGTTGTCCGAGGTGTCCTTCAACGCCACACCTTCCGCGATGCGAACACGGATCGCCGCTCGCGCAGAGATATGCCCGGAGGTGAACGCGGAGACATAGGGAATGAAGGCCGCATCCGGTCGTATCGGGAGCTTCTCACGTTGGCAGCCGCTGGCCAGCAACAGCAATAGAACAGGAATGAACGAGACGCGGAACAAGCTGCGGTAATTCAACATGGGCTGGGGTGGGTCACGGGGCAGAAAGATAACGGCCCGGATCAAGAGAACGTGTGTCGTTCCTTGGGCATGCACGCGCGACACGCGAGCGCATGCATCGGTCGCACCTACTTGCCCTCAAGCAGCTTCTGGGCGTCCTCGGCCTTGATGATCCGGCCGTTCATTTCACCCACCACGAAGGCGTCCTTGAAACCAAGGTTCTGCAGCTCATTGCGGGCTTCTTCGGCAGCGGCACGGGAAGCGTATTCCCCGTAGAGGTAACGCACCACACTCTCGCCGGCCACTGGTTTCACGTTGCCCAGGTCCACGTACTTGCTCATGGTCTCCATAGGAACGTTGCCAGCGAACGTGCCCACCTGCACGCGGAAAGAGAGATGTTCCGGATTGATGCTGCCGGCCGGGATGTCGTTGAGGTTTTCCGGGCCGGTGAGCTGTGCGCCCGCCTCGGTGATGGAGACGCGCTTGCCATCCTTGAAGGCCACTAAGAAGGCACCCTCGAACCCTTTCAGAAGCATGTTCACCTTGTGCTTCGCCGCATCATTGATGTCGGTGAAGGTGCCGGTGTAATAGCGCGTCAAGCCGTCCTTGTCCTTCAGGGTCACAAGGTCGGAAATGCCGGTGAAGATGTTCTGTGAAAGCCGGTGCCGGAATGCGCCGAGCTGCACGCGTACCACCACTTTGCCCGTTTTCTCAGGCTCGACCGGGGTGATGTTGGAGAGCACCTCGTTCTCCCGCGGTGTGATGCCGCCTTCGGGCAGGTCCATCAGCTTGCCGTTCTGTTCGATCATCACCGTGCCCTCGAAGCCTTGGCCTTTCAATTGCAGTTCCCGCTTGATAGCATCAGGCAGCGCATCGTAGTTGCCCACTATGTAGAAGGTGGTGTCACCGCGCTCGATCGTGCGCACGTCCGGCAAGCTGAGGATGCGCTGGATCAATTCCTCACTGATGCCTTCCACCTGGGAGCCCACCTTCACGACGTAAGTGCGCTTGGCCGGTGTGGCGGCACGGGTCACCTTCGGCTTGCCGATGGGGCCGAAGGACTCCACGCGGCTGCTCACGATAGTGACATTGGCGGAGTCCTTGTAGTTCAACCATGCACGAAGCAGGTCATCGTCCGTGAGGGTGACACCGCGCTCGTCCACGGGGGCACCGGACAAGGTGCCCGGTTCATCGTCCATGTGGTCCGGAACCCCGTCGCCGTCGCTGTCCAATGGGCAGCCATGTTCATCCACGGCCGCGCCTGCCGGAGTATGCGGGCAGAGGTCGCTCCAGTCCATCACGCCATCACCGTCCTCATCGTCATTGAACGCGATGACGTCCATCTGCTCCGGAGAGAGCGTAGGCTTGAATTTTTTCTTCCTCGGCGTCGTGTTGATGGCGTATCCGACGGAAAAGGATGTAAAAAGGAAGCGATCCATGCGGCCGTCACCTTTTCGCTCCCCGATGCTCAAGTCGGAGACGCCGTCGATGAAGTCGGTGCGTGTGAAGTGCATCGTGGCACCGACGCGTGCATCGAAACCATGGCCGAGAAGCATCTTCACGCCCACGCCCACCGGAATGGCCCAGGTCTGCTCCTCGTACTTGCCGAACCCGTCGATGTTGCTTTCGCGCACATCGCTCTCATACGTATAGTCCCGCGGGATCTCCACGGCATCGGCCGCGTTCAATGCGTTTTCCGCGATATCGCGGATGGTGCCGTCGCTCCAATAATTGTAACGGCGGCCATGCGCGTCCATCAGATCGGTCTTGCTGAGGAATTCCAAGCTCTCAAAACCAACGCTCACGAAGGGTTCAACCACATGCCCGGGCTTCAGCAGTTGGTTGAAGGTGTACGTGAACTGCACTCCACCGGTGGTGATCCGCGACTCGAAGTTGAGGTTGCGTTCCACGCTGCGTTCGTTCGCGCTCAAGCGGCCGTGCATCGCGAAGAGGCTCACCTCCAGCCATTCAGTGATGGGGGAGGAGGCCCGCAGCTCATAGCCGATACGCGAGACCAGCGGACTGTAATTCTTGCTATTGAACCCGACATCGCCGTAAAACCCGAGCATGCCCGTGCCCAAGGAGAACGAGGGCTTAAGTTGGAAGCGGGCGGAATCGGACCGGACCTGTGCGAACAGTGTTGCGCATATGGACATCACGGCGCTCAACGCAAAGAGGCGGAGCGGGGAGGGCGTTGCCGGGATGCGCATCCAAGTGGGTTATGAAAAATTCAGCTCACTGCGCCGCGCTTTGTTTGGCGATCATCAAGGCTTCCTGCACGGTGATCCGCTCGCCGTTGTTGTATGCAGTGACGAAGGGGCCGGGGAAGTTGTAGTTGGCGTCAAGATAAGCCTGACGTTGGTCGCGGGCGGCGCGGTAGCGGTCGAACATGCCGGTGACGTACTTGATCCATCCATCGTTCCGCTCGATGCTGAAATCACCGTCGTAGCGGTGGCGCTGCACGAAATAGGGCTTGCCAACTTCGCGGTGGGCGGCTGTGATCTGCACCTTGAAGGTAATGCCGGATTCCGGTGCCGGGGTGGAAGTCACCTTGGCCTTGGAAGGTTTGGAAGCGACGGCATCCGTGGAAGGCTCTGTCCGGGTGGACTTGGTCACCGTGGGTACCGGTGTGGTCGTCGCCTGCTGCGTGGTGGTGGCCGCTGTGGAAGTGTTGGTTTCCGGCTTCTTCACAGGCGTGTTGTCCGCGACCGTTCCACCAACAGAGAAGTTGGTGGTGCCGATCACTGCGCGTTGTGTGAGGTCATTCAGCAAGTATCCGAATTCGCCGTTCACTGCGAGTTCGCCGCTGGCGGTGGTAGGCGCGATCAAGCGGTAAGTCACCTTCATCTCTTCTTTCGAAGGCAGGTTCAGCCAAACGAATTTGGCCATGCGGCCTTTGGTGCTGAAGATGGCATCATCGGATTCCTTTGCCACCACGGTGAATCCTTCCGGTACCGTCTCCTGCAATTTCCCGAATCCTCGCAGGAGGCCTTTCTTGATGGTCACCGCCACAAGCATCTCCGTAGCATTGACCGGGGTGATGGTGCGTGATGCGTTCACATCTCCGGGGCCGGTCTGCGGGAGGATGCTCGATATATCGGTCGCGGCGACATCGGGTATCACGGACTGTTCCAAGGCTGCCGCGATGGCACCTTGTGAGGTTAGGGCCTCTTCTGCCTGAGTGTCTTCGGTGGTCGTGCCACCCCCGCTACCCGCCGCTTGCTCGTTGACGGAGGAAGGTGTGGAGGCAACAGCGCTGCCGGTGCCGACGGTGATGTTGGACGGCACCATATCCACGGTCTTACGCTCGTTGTCCTCGATGTAGGACAGCCGACCGGTCACTTGCATGGGACCTGCGGCATTGGCATCGGCACTGAGGGTGTAGCTCACCTTGAAGGAAGGCTGGGTGGGCAACGCCATCCAGATGAATTTGGCCTTTCCGTCCGCGAAGGTGAAGGACGCTCCTTTGGTTTCGATGGAGGTTGCAGTAAGTCCCGGAGGCAGGTCAAGTTGCAGTTTGGCGAAGCCGGAGATCTTGTCCTTGTTGATCGTAACAGTGACGCGGACCTCCGTCCCCGGGTCCATTTTTGCAGGCATGTCCTGTACGATGCTGATGTCCCCGACGAAGAGCAGGTTGAAGAGGAACAGACCTGCTACATTGAGTAAGGTAAATATCTTGACCATGTGATCGGGCTTCGCGGATGGTTGCTTTTTTCGACGTGAGCAAACTTATCCGCGCGCCATGTGCCGCGCACCGTGCGCAGTGCGCCATCTTCCAACAACGGCGTGTTGAAGAGCAGGCCGCCTTCCATTTCTGGGAGAAGGCGTTCGTGCGACAGGCACGGTTCAGTTGAAGAGCTCGCGTTCCAGGAATTTGGCGGTGTGTCCGCGCCCCGTCAACGCCACTTCCTCCGGTGTGCCGTGCGCCACGATGCGCCCACCGCCTTCGCCACCTTCGGGCCCCATGTCGATCACATGGTCCGCCACTTTGATGATGTCCATGTTGTGCTCGATGGTGAGCACCGTGTTACCGTGCTCCACAAGTTTGTCCAGCACGTGGATCAATTGGCGGGTGTCGTCGAAATGCAGGCCGGTGGTGGGTTCGTCAAGAATGTAGAACGTGCTGCCGGTGTGGCGTTTGCTCAGCTCCGTGGCCAACTTGATGCGCTGTGCCTCACCACCGCTTAGCGTGGTGCTGCCCTGTCCCAAGGTGATGTAGCCGAGCCCGACGTCGAGCAAGGTGCTGAGCTTTGAACTGATGTTGGGGATCTCGCTGAAGACCTCCATCGCTTCTTCCACGGTGAGCGCAAGCACGTCGGCGATGTTCCTGCCCTTGAAGCGGACCTCGAGCGTTTCGCGGTCGTAGCGTTTTCCGCGGCACGTTTCACAGGGCACGGCCACGTCGGGCAGGAAGTTCATGGCGATGGTGCGTACGCCGGCGCCCTTACAGGTCTCGCAGCGGCCGCCCGGTGTGTTGAAACTGAACCTCCCCGTCCTGTACCCGCGGATCTTCGCGCTGGGCAGTGCCGCGAACAGCTGTCTGACGTGGTCGAACAGGCCGGTGTACGTGGCCGGATTGCTGCGCGGTGTGCGGCCGATGGGCGATTGGTCCACTTCGATCACCTTGTCGAGATGCTTCAGCCCTTCGATGCTTTTGTAGGGCAATGGATGGGTCTGCGCACGGTGGAAGGTCTTGCTGAGGATGGGGTAGAGCGTGTCGTCGATCAGGGTGCTCTTGCCGCTGCCGCTCACGCCGGTGATGCAGATGAAGGTGCCCAAAGGAAGCGTGAGGTCCACGTCCTTGAGGTTGTTGCCCGAAGCGCCTTTCAGGCGGAGCACGTGCCCGTTGCCCTTTCGACGCACTTTGGGAATGGCGATGCGTTCCTCTCCGGTGAGGTAACGCGCGGTGAGGGATCCGCTGCGCATCAGTTCCTCAGGTGTGCCTTGCGCCACCACATGCCCACCATGGATCCCGGCGCCGGGCCCGATGTCGATGATGTGGTCCGCGTGCATCATCATTTCTTTGTCGTGCTCCACCACCAGTACACTGTTCCCGCCGTCCCGCAGGTCCCGCAGGCTGTCGATCAGGCGGTGGTCGTCGCGCATGTGCAGCCCGATGCTGGGCTCGTCCAGGATGTAAAGCACGCCGGTGAGCTGGCTCCCGATCTGCGTGGCCAACCGGATCCGCTGTGCCTCGCCACCGCTAAGCGTGCGGGCGCTGCGGTCCAACGTGAGGTATTCGAGGCCCACGTCCAGCAGGAACTGGCTGCGCGATGCGATCTCCTTCACCACCTCATGCGCGATCACCGCTTGGCGTTCGTTCAACTTTTTCGGCAACGCCTGCATGTGTGCGTGCAGTTCGTTGATCGGCATTTGTGCCAGCTCCGCGATGTTCTTGTTCCCGATGCGGAACCAGCGCGCTGTTTTCTTCAGCCGGGTACCTTCACACAGTGGGCATTCCACCATGCGTGTGAACTGCCCTGCCCACTTGCGTGCGCTTTGTGGGCCGTCCTGCGCTTGCTCGAGGATGAAGGGGATGATGCCGTCGAAGCGGATGGTGCGATCGCTGAGGCCCGCCTTGCTGACGATCCGCAGTGGTTCGTCAAGGCCGTTCAGGATGGTGGTGAGCACCTCGTCCTCCATCTCGTCGAACGGCGTGTTCGCGTCATGCCCATAATTCTCCAGCACGGCTTCCACCTGCCGGAAGATGCCCATGGGTTTGTAGCTGCCCAACGCCGGGATGGCACCTCGTTTCAGGCTTTTGGAACGGTCGGGGACGATCTTCTCAGGTGCCGCCTCGGTCACCTGACCCAGGCCCCCGCACTGTGGGCACGCGCCATAGGGGCTGTTGAAGCTGAAGAGGTTCGGTTCGGGTTCCTCGTAGGCGATGCCGCTGACGGGGTCCATCAAATGGCGGCTGAGATAGCGCGGAGAGTCCGGATCCTTCGTGTCGAGCGCGATCATGTTGCCCTTGCCGTACTTCAGCGCGGTGGCACAGCTTTCCTTCAGCCGTTTGGCCTGTGCGGAGGATACCTTGAGCCGGTCCACCACCAGTTCGATGTCGTGCGTCTTGTAGCGGTCCAAGCGCGGCCGTCCGGTGATATCGATCACGTTCCCGTCCACGCGGGCGCGCAGAAAGCCTTGGCGCAGGAGTTGCTCGAAGAGCTCGCGGTAATGTCCTTTTCGGCCGCGGACCAAGGGTGCGAGGATCAGCAGGTCCTGCCCTTCGTGCTCTTTCATCAGCAGGTCGGTGATCTGCTTGTCGGTGTAGCGTACCATGCGCTCGCCGGTGACGTGGCTGTACGCATCGGCCACACGGGCATAGAGCAGGCGCAGCAGGTCGTAGATCTCCGTGATGGTGCCCACGGTGCTGCGCGGGTTCCGGCTGATGGTCTTCTGCTCGATGGCGATCACGGGGCTGAGCCCGGTGATCAGGTCCACGTCCGGCCGCTCGATCCCGCCAAGAAATTGACGGGCGTAGGCATTGAACGTCTCGATGTAGCGCCGTTGGCCTTCAGCATGTATCGTGTCGAAGGCAAGTGAGCTTTTTCCGCTCCCGCTAAGGCCGGTCACCACCACCAGCTTGTCCCGGGGGATGCGAACGTCGATGTTCTTCAGGTTGTGGACGCGCGCACCGAGGACCTCGATGTGCTCCTCCTCCAGGGGATCTGCCAACATACCGGCTTCCGCTGCGGAAAGGTTGTTCCCCTTATTGCTCATCGTCCGCCGTGGCCTGATCGAACCCTTTGTCCGGCAGCAGCACGGTATAGGTCTTCCCGGGATGGTCCGTGAGGATGTTGTCGCGCAGCCAGGGATTCAACAGTTTCAAGGTCTTATAGTTCGTTCCGTTCGCATTCGCGAAGGCGTTCAGGTCGGCCGCGGGAGGCGCCAACGTCACGGCATGCGTATGATACGGAGGGTAGAGGTCCTTCTTGCGCAGATGAAAACCATAGCGCTCCGGATCGGTGATGATGGACCGCATTGCCAGTACGCGGAAGATGTAGCGCGAGGTCTCTTCCGGCAGCAGCAGGTCGAAGTAGTTGGTTTCCTTCTGGCGGCCGAGCTGCTTCTCCAGATTGCCTTGGCCCAGGTTGTAGCTGGCAGCGGCCATGGCCCAGGAACCATAGCGGGCGTGGGCCTCCTTCAGGAAGGCGCAGGCGGCTTCCGTGCTGCGGACCACATTGTACCGCTCGTCCACCTCGTTGTTCACCTCCAGCCCCTCAGCGATAGCGGTGGCCTGCATGAACTGCCAAAAACCCACCGCGCCCGTAGGGCTCACCACATGGGTGAGGCCGCTCTCCACCAGGGGGATGTACTTCATGTCGTCCGGTACGCCCTCCCGCTTCAGGATCGGCTCGATCACCGGGAACCACCTGTTCGCCCGCTTGTGCGCCAGTAGTGAACTGCTCTGCCAGTAGGTGTTCACCAACAGCTCACGGTCCAAGCGTTCGCGCACGTCCACCTGTTCCAACGGCACTTTCTCGCCGCAGAATTCCAAGTGCGTGGGCAGGTTGAGGCTGAAGATGTTGTAGCTCTCGTTGAAACGCCGTTGATGGTCCAGATCGGTATCCTCACCGCTGGTACTGAAGGCGAGGACCTGTAGCGCAATGGCACCACCACCGATGAGCAGCAGCATCAGCATGCTTTTGCCGATGATGGAAGGGAAGTTGCGCATGGGGCTACAAAGGTCGGTCGATCCTCCGCCTTTTCGTCAAGCCGAAGAGAAAGATGAACACCACCAAGGCGTACCCGAGGAAGAGAAAGGAATGCAACGGACGCCAGACAGGGATGAAACGGAGCGCGATGAAGCTGAGGAAGCTGGATACCAGACCGAGACCACCGAACACCATGGCCACCTGTGAATCCGTGAGGCCGGCATAGCTCATGAAGTGCGTTGTATGGTCCTTGCCGCCCACGAACGGGGATTGGCCGCGCAGCATGCGGTTGATGGACACGGTGGTGGTGTCGGCAAGCGGTAGGATGAACACCATCGCGGTGATGGAGATCTGCCGCCAGGGTTCGATGGCCCCTGCGAGGGAAGTGCCGTTCCAGAAATAGCGGATGCCGAGATACGCTATGAAAACCCCCAGGAATTGGCTTCCCGTATCGCCCATGTACATCCGCGAGGGGTGCCAGTTGAAGAAGAGAAAGCCACCGATGGCTCCGCAGACCGCGATGATGATCACCGTGTTGACATCGGCGGCGTTGCCCAGGGGCAGCAATTGGATCAGCGCGGCGACAAGGATGGCCAAGGTCACCACCGTGGTGATGGCGTCCATGTTGTCCAGCATGTTGATCGCGTTCATCATGCCCACCACCCATAGGATGGTAAGTGTATTGTCCAATGCGGGGATATTGAAGAGGTGAATACCGGTGCCGGTGCCCAGCAGCAACACCCCGCAGGCCACTTGGGTCGCGAATTTCAGCAGGGGACGGGTATCGTAGGCATCGTCGGCCAGGCCCATGAGGAATCCTAGGCCGGTGGCCGCCAACAGGCCCAATAATTTCGGTTGGAACGGGTCGGATGCATTGTTCGGGAAGAGGACGCCGTAGGCAGCGAAGGCAAAGAGGAACACGATGAAGAAACCGATCCCTCCGAAGGCGGGTTTCGCCGAGGCGTTCCAGCGTACCATCGTCGGGGCGTCCTCGCGGATCCCGAAGGTCCGGAAGAAGCGCATGAACACCGAGTTCACCAATAAGGAGAACACCAGCGCCAGAAAGAACAGGCCGCTCAGGATGAGGAACAACTGGTTCGCTGTATACATGGGCCTAATTCTCCCAAGCTCGCGATGCGAAAGAGGAACCAGCGAGGTCTTTCGCACTGATCAATGGCTTCTCGACGCCCCAATGGATGCCCAGGTCCGGATCGTTCCAGAGGATGGTGCGTTCCGCTGCCGGGGCGTAATACGCGGAACACTTGTAGGCGAAGATGGTGTCGTCCTCCAAGGCCAGAAAACCATGCGCCATGCCTGCGGGGATGTACAGCATGTCATGGTCCACATGGTCCAAGCGGATGCTGAAGTGCTCACCAAAGGTGGGACTGCCCGGGCGCAGGTCCACACAAACGTCAAGCACGGCACCTTTGACCACCCGGACCAGCTTGGCCTGGGCATGCGGGGCGGTTTGAACATGGAGGCCGCGCAGCACACCTGCCGTGGATCGGCTTTCATTGTCCTGTAGGAACTGGTCGGTGATGCCCGTGGCTTGCGCGAAAGTGGCCGAATTGAACGGTTCCATGAAATGGCCCCGTTCGTCAGTGAATACCCGCGGGCGTAATCGCAATAGTCCGTCCATCCGGGTTTTGAAGACTTCGATCATATCCGGTTGAATAGCTTGGAGAACCAGTTGGAGGGCATTTTTGTTTTGGCGCGGTCCTCATAGTATCCGTAGCCATACCCATACCCATACCCATAACCATAGCCGTATCCGTAGCCATAGGCATAGCCGTATTTGTTGCGGTCCACATCCACTCCGTTCAGCACGGCACTGAGCCGTGTAATGTGGTTCTCGTTCATCAATCTGTCCACGTTCTGGACAAAGGACTTCTTGGAATAGTCCGCCCTGAAAATATAGATGGGGATATCGGCGCTTTGGATGATGGAAATACCGTCCGTCACCAAGCCCACGGGCGGGGTGTCGATCAGCACGACATCGTATTCCTTCTTCAGGGACTCCAATATGCGGGTCATGTTCGCGCTGATGATCAGCTCACTGGGATTGGGCGGTATCGGCCCGGCAGTGATGAAGTCCAGCCCCGGCAGATCGCTGTGCTGGAGGCAACTCTGGATCTCGTCCTTGCCGATGAGCAACGTGCTCATCCCCCGGATGTTCTCCACCCCGAAACCCAAGTGGATCTTCGGTTTCCGCATGTCCAGGTCAAGTATTACCACGCGCTTTTCGCTGAAGCTGATGATCCCGCCCAGGTTGATCGCCACGAACGTCTTGCCCTCGCCGGAGATGGTGCTGGTCACCGCGATCAATTTTGGTCCGGGGGAATTATCCACGAACTGGAGGTTGGTACGGACGCTGCGGAAGCTTTCGGCGATCAACGACTTCGGGTTCTTGTCCACCAGCAGTTGGCTTACGGGGATCTCCTTCTTGTATTTGGGCACCATGCCCAGGATCCCCACCGAGGAATTGCTCGCCTTGGCGATGTCGTTCAACGAGGTGATGTTGTTATGCAGGATATAGCGCACCAACACGATCAACACCCCTATGATAAGGCCCGTGAGGATATATGAGAGCATCACTATGCTCCGGTTCGGGGAGATCGGTGTCGTCGGCAACACCGCCGATTCCAGCACGTGGTTCTCGGGTACGAAGCCGGCTTTGCTGATCCGGTATTCGATGTCCTTCTCCAAAAGCTGGGTGTAAAACTTCTCGTTGATGTTGAACAGGCGGTTGATCCGGGCATAGGCCAGCTCCTGTTCGGGCATTTGGGAGAAACGAAGCTCGTATTCGCTCAGTTTCGCGGAATAGTCATCCATGCGTGAGGCAATACGGGAACGCATGGTCGCGACACTTTCCATGATCAGGCCCTGTTGCATTGCGATCTGCCTGTCCAACGCCATAAGGCTCGCATTTTCCAAAGTGACCTCGAAGGCCATCGTTGCTCTTTCCTCGAGCATCTTGCCCAGCCGGGTGATGGCAGCCTCCAAGGAGGAGGCGAAGTCGGTGCCGATCAGCATGGGCGTCAGCTCGTAAACGTTCAGGTGCCCCTCGTCCTGTTTCGCCGCATGCTCGATCTCCTTCAGTAGGTTGTCCTCCATGCGGAGCTTCAGCATCTCGTCCTCATATTCGTCCGAACGCTGGAGAAGGAGGGGGGTGAGCTGGTCCATGTCGGCCACCCGGTTGTCCCGCTTGAAAAACTCCAGTTTCAATTCGCTGGCCCTCAATTCCTCGAACACCGTGTCCTTCTGGCTTTCAATGAACCGGAGTATGTTCTCAGCACTTTCGGACTTCCGTTCCAGGTCATAGGTGATGTATGCGTCCGCCATGGCCTGGCAGATATCCCGGGCAAGTAACGCGTTATGGTCGCTATACCCGATGTTGATGGTCTTGGCACTCGGGTCGTTGATCGTCACGTTGATCCGGCTGGCGAAAACGCTCGTCAGCGACATAGGGTCATTAATTGTGAAATAGAGTGTGCCGCGTTCGATACCTGCGGGCCATTTGCGACCAGCATCGGTCACGATCCTGCCATTGAAATGAGGGGTGCTGAATTCCTTGCCCACGGTCACCGGGACAGTGTAGGGCGTCACGCCGATCGTATAGGTGAGCTGCAGGTTCCCGTCATCGAGCGGCATCACACTGATCGGCCTGCCCCACACCTCCGCGTCGATCACCTTCAGGTGGTCCACGTTGTAAAAGGATTGCCTATAGTATTCCTCGGTCAGGATCTGGCCCCGGAAGAAATAGCGTACTTCCAATGGAAGAAGTGCCACGGCCTTGGCGACAAAGAACTTCGAACGGAGCAGCTGAACATCCGCCTGCAGCGTATTGTTCTCCATCAGGTCGTTCACCTTCAGCACCATTTGCGCATTATTGCTTTGCCCCAACTGGAGTAGGACGCTGCTGGCATAAGTGGGCGCCGTATAACGCAGATAGAGATATGCTGCGCTGAAAGCCAAGAGCAGGCACATGCCGATCCAGATGAGGGACCGCCTGACGATATAGATGAAGAGGCCGAGGTCGAACTCGTTGCTGAAGTTGGTGATGCGCTCGCGGTAGCTGTCCAGCTGGGCCGCATTGTTGCTCACATCATCGTTCAGCATACCTGGGCCCGGTTAAAACGACTTTGCTATGCCGATCACCAGGATCGTTGTGGTCAGCAGGGTGATCAACGGAGTGATCTGCTGGAGAAGTCCTCTTGCGATCTCGGCGTTCGGTTGCACGTAGATCACATCGTCCGCCTGCATCACCATGTCCGCATACTTCAGGTTGTCGATATCGGAAAGGTCGAACTGGAACACCTTCCGGCCCCCGTCGCTGTCCCTGCGGAAGAGCTTGACCCGGTGCGCGTCGCCTCTGCTGGCCAGACCGCCGGCACTGGCCAATACCTCCAGCATCGTGGTGTTGTTCTTTTCCAAGGGGACGATCTTTGCATCGCCGCCGCCGCCGGGAAAGACCACGACACGCCGGTTGCTTACGGCCAACAGGACAAAGGGCTTTTGATAATACACCGTATACAGATTTTCCAACTTCATTTCCGCCTCGCGCACCGTCAAGCCCGAAAGATGCACCGCCCCGATCACCGGAAGCCTGGTCGCACCGTCGGGGTCCACGGTGTAGCTGAACTGGATGCGGTTGGTGGAGCTCATGCTCCCCTGATTTTCGTTCACCAGATCGATCATCTTGAATCCATCGTTGGAGAACATCCGGAAACTGAGGATGTCGTCCGATTGGATCTTGAACTGGCGGTCCAAGGTGTCGGACACCGTGTCGAACTCAAAGTCGTGCGGCGTCTTGAACATGATGTCCCGGTTGATCACGCAACCGGATAACATGAGCGCAGCCAAGGCCAGCACGATCGATACCCTCCCCATTCCCTCTGATTTCGGGCAAAAGTAAACCATAGGCGTCTCCCCTTCAGGCGATCAGCCGTTGATAGAGCTCGGCCGTGTCGCTGATGAGGCGTGAATAGTGGTAGCGCTCGCCCACATGTGCCCATCCGGCGGAGGACAAACGGGCGCGCAAGGGGGCATCATCCACCAGGCGCAGCAGGTTTTCCCCGAAGGACCGTGCGTCGTTGTTGGCGCTGAGCAGGCCGGTCACGCCGTCATTTACCACGTTCTCGATACCCCCAACGCGGGTGCTGACCACGGCGCGGCTGGCGGCCTGTGCCTCGATCAGGCTCACAGGGGTTCCCTCGTTGAAGCTCGTCAAAGCCACGGCGTCAACGCCGGCATGTACGATATCGATCTCCCGCACCCAGCTGGTGAAAGTGATGTCGGCACGGTCCACGATGGGCTTCCCGTTCACGCCATGGCCGAACCCGCCGCCGTTGAAGCTGCGGGCATGCGCCATGCTGAGGCCAAGTTCCGCCGCGGCACGCTGGATGCTCTCCCGTTCTTCGCCATCGCCCACCACAAAAGCCCTTACCTTCTTTCCGGTCCGGTCCCTTACGTGTTTCATCCCCTTCAGGAAAAGTGCGTGGTTCTTCACCGGGACCAACCGCCCAACGATGCCGATGGCCACCTCGTCGTCAGCCACGCCATAAACACGGCGGAACAAGGCCCGTTTCAGGTCCTGGTCCTCACGGAACTTGCTCAGGTCGAGCCCTAACGGGATCACGGTCACCTTGTCGGCGCGGCAGATCCGGTGCTCTTCCACCAGTTCGGTCTTCTGCCGATCGCTGATCGCGATGATCTGCGAGGAACGTCCGGCCAGATAACGCTCCACGTTCTTGAACACCGAAGTGCGCACCGGCCCGAAATAGCTGTGGAAGACGTGCCCATGAAAGGTGTGGACGATCCCCTTCACCCCGAGCTCGCTCGCCGCCATCCGGCCTACTGCGCCCGCCTTCGCGGCATGGGTATGCACGATGTCCGGCTTGAATTCCTTGATCACTTGCTTGATGCGGCGATAGGCGCTCAGGTCCCGGGAGGGGGAAATGGCCCGGCACATTTCCGGCAGTATCATGGCCTCCACCCCCAGTTCGGAGAGGATGTGGGCACTGCTCTCCTCCGTGCCCTCCGGGGGGCCGCCCACCAGCAAAGTCTCAAAACCAGCGGGCATATACCGCGCCAGATAGGCCAGATTGTGGGTGGGCCCCCCCAAGTTGAAGCGGTTATTGATGTGTAGGATGCGGGGCATTTGTGATTTCGGGTGAACGGTCGCCGCAATGGCTTATTCGTTCGGGCCGGGGGCTGCTTTTGATAGACGTTCAGGATGCGCTTGGTTGCCTTCCGTTCCCAAAGTTTCGGGTGGCGAATATCGGCTTTCGGCATGGACCATCAGGTCTGAACTGAGGAACCGGAGCCATGCGGCAGTGCCTTTCCGGTCGGAAAGGCCACGGGCCAAACGGATGGAAGCGTCCGGTAGCAGGTGGTTTGCCGGGAATATTGTGTGGTTCAAAAGGTCCCAGCCCTTGATGGTGAAGTGGCGTTCCACGATCGATCGGGTTTCGCGGAAGCTGTAGCGGTGGATGCGCAGGTCGCTGGTGAGGACATGGTCGCCTCGGCTGAAAAGCCGCAGAGGCCAACGGGCCAGCGCCCTGGTCCAGGAGTCCAGCGCATGCTTGTTGGTAAAGGTGGCCGTGAAGGTCCCGCCAGGGGCCAGGTGCCGGGCGGCGAAAGCCAGGTTCTTTTCCAATTCCTGCCGGTCCATATAGGTGGACACGCCAAGCATGAAGATGGCATGGAAACGGCGGTCGCCCATGGCGTGGTCGTAGGCATGGCCGAGAAGGCGTTGGGAAGCGGGTACTTTGCTTTTGGCCAGCATCCCTGCACTCACGTCCGTCGCGATGAAACGCATGTCCGGGAACCGGGTGATAAGCTTCGCGTACAGGTCCCCGGTCCCGCTCCCGATGTCCAGCACATCCCGGTCCGAAAGGTCCAGACCGAGGATGGCCTTTGTCAAGCGTTCCTGGAAAAAGTGGTCGTGAAAGCGGTCCTTCCCTCCGTACCGCTCCCCGTAATCCGGGGCCAGGCGGTCGAAAAAACGCATTACCCGTCCTTGATCTTCAAGAGCGTTGAATGCCAAGGTTTTCATCCGTGGTTGCCCCGTGGTACCAACCCCGGGGCGAAAGGTCTTTCGCCCCCTATAGGTGGATCACTTCGCCGTATGCCGCGGCCGCAGCCTCCATGATGGCCTCGCTCATGGTAGGGTGGGGGTGTACCGTCTTGATGATCTCGTGCCCAGTGGTCTCCAACTTGCGCATGGCCACGCACTCGGCGATCATCTCCGTCACGTTCATGCCGATCATGTGCGCGCCCAGCAGTTCGCCGTACTTGGCGTCGAAGATCAGTTTCACGAAACCGTCCTTCGCCCCGGCGGCGCTGGCCTTGCCCGATGCAGTGAAGGGGAACTTGCCGATCTTCAGCTCGTAGCCCTTTTCCTTGGCGGCTTTCTCGGTGTAGCCCACGCTGGCGATCTCCGGCGAGCAGTACGTGCAGCCCGGGATGTTGTTGTAGTCCAATGGCTCCGGGTTCTTCCCGGCGATCTTCTCCACGCAGATGATGCCCTCGGCACTGGCTACGTGCGCGAGCGCCTGTCCGGGGGTGACGTCCCCGATGGCGTAGTAGCCGGGGATGTTCGTGGCGCTAAAGCCGTCCACTTTGATCTTTCCCTTGTCCGTCACGATGCCCACTTCCTCCAGGCCGATGCCTTCGATGTTGCAGGCGATGCCCACCGCGCTAAGTACGATGTCGCACTCGATGGTCTGGTCACCTTTCGGGGTCTTTACGGTCACCTTGCAACCCTTGCCGCTGCTGTCCACTTTGGTCACTTCGCTGGAGGTCATCACCTCGATGCCCTGTTTCTTGAAGCTCTTCTCAAGCTGCTTGCTGACGTCTTCATCTTCCACGGGCACCACGTTCGGCATGAATTCCACCAGAGTGACCTTCGTGCCTAAGGCGTTGTAGAAATAGGCGAACTCACTGCCGATGGCCCCGCTGCCCACCACCACCATGCTCTTTGGCTGTGCGGGCAGGGACATGGCCTCGCGGTAGCCGATCACCTTCTTGCCGTCCTGCTTCAGGGCGGGCAGTTCGCGGCTGCGGGCGCCAGTGGCAATGATGACGTGCTTGCCCTCCAGGGTCTGCTTCTTGCCGTCAGCACCGGTCACCTCGATCTTCTTCCCCGGCTTCAGCACGCCGGTGCCCATCACCACGTCGATCTTGTTCTTCTTCATCAGGAACTGCACGCCGTTGCTCATGCCCTTGGCCACGTCACGGCTGCGCTGCACGATCCCTTTGAAGTCGGCCGTCGGCGCCCCCACGGTGATGCCGTAGTCCTTCGCGTGGTTGATGTACTCGAACACGTTGGCGCTCTTGAGGAGGGCCTTGGTCGGGATGCAGCCCCAGTTGAGACAGATGCCGCCTAGGGCCTCCTTCTCAACGATGGCCGTTTTCAGGCCCAACTGACTGGCGCGGATGGCGGCTACATAGCCGCCGGGGCCGCTGCCGAGAACGATCACATCATAGGTCATCTTCGCAGGGAATAGGATTGGTTGTTTTTGCTCGCCCTGAACAGGCGCGGCGCGAAGTTAGCCCGACGGCGCGAAGGCGAAGATCCCTCATTGAGTTCCGCTCCGGCTTGGCCCCGGTACCGTAGGCGCTCAGCTCGCGCCAATGCTCCTATCCCTCCGGTTATCAACGATCACACGGCGATATTCTGCCGGTTCTGCCGATCGTCAGCTTGTCGTGGCCGCTATTTTCGTTCGAACCAAAATCCACATCGGCATGAACGACACGAACACTTCAACCATGGGTGCTGCACCGGCCAGGCCCACATTGCTCACCGTGATCTGCATCATCAGCTTCATCATGGGCGCGTGGGGCGTCATCAACGGAATTCAGACGGTGACGACCGACCAGACGGCTGCGATCGAGGAAGGACGGGCCAAGATGGAGGAGGCCAAAGCGCAATTAGGGGATCAGGCGGACGGGATGGCCGGCCGCATGATGGATTCCGCGATGGAGATGACTGAACGGGCCGCTGAGAACGCAAAGCCCATGGGGATCGCGGGGGTCGTCCTTGCGCTGATAAGCCTGTTCGGCGTGTGGCAGATGTGGAACCTGAAGAAGAGCGGCTTCTGGCTGTACGTGCTTGCCGCGATCGGAGGGCTGGCGGTGCCCATCGTATATCTAGGTGGCAGTATGATGGCATTAGCGAGCGTGGGCTTTGTTGGCTTCTTCTCGCTCGTCTTCATCATCCTTTACGCGGTGAACCTCAAGCACATGCATTGAGGCTGACCATCCTTAACGAAAAAGCCCCCGGCGTGGTCGGGGGCTTTTTTCGTTGCTTAGCGCGGTGGAACAACAAATGGAGAAGATCGTGGTGGAAGCGCGACCGGTGATGCTGACGCGGCTCTGCGTGGCCAGCTTCATCAACCAGGGCGTGGTATTCCCGATCTACCTGATCGGTATTCTGGGCGCGTATGCGATAAAGAGCATGAGCGTGGAGGAGGTGCGCCAGATCATCGAGACCACGTGGTCCTCCTACTTAAAGCCGGACCAGCAAGATGCCTTGCTCACCTACGTGGGCGTGATGCGTGCCCACGGCGTGGCGCTCATGGGCGTCTTCGCCTTACGCACCTTGGCGCGCTTCGTCGGTGTCTTCCGCATGTGGAACGGAAAATTCGACGGCTTCCACATATACACCAGCGCACAACTGCTCGGTATGCTGGTCCCGATCATGATCGCAGGGTCGGCAACGCTCAACATCCTCGGTTTCTTCCTGGCCTTGAACTGGTGCTACCTCTACTTCATCCACCGGAAGTCGTTGAAGTAGATTCCACTCAGAGTCTCCGCTCCGGGACCCTGAGTTCATCGCGTCATCTGAGGCCCTCTTTCCGCCACAATTTATCAGCGGTGATCAGCCCTTTCAGCGTCATCTGCGTTCTATGCTCATCGCATCGCGATCCCGCTGATCTCCACGTTCACTCCGGCAGGCAATCCCTTTACCGCGACCGCCTCGCGTGCCGGGGGCACATCACCGAAGTACTTGCCGTACACCTCGTTCACGGCCCCATAGTGGTCCATGCTGCTGAGGAAGATCGTGCATTTCACCAAGTGCTCGAAGCTCAGTCCGGACGCCTTCAGCAGGATCGAGATGTTCTCCATCACCTGCTTGGTCTCCTCGGCAATCGAGGCCATCTGAAGCTTGCCGGTGCTGCCGATCAACGCGATCTGGCCACTGAGGAACACCATGCCGTTCATCTCTACTGCGGGGGAGTATGGCGCCAACGGCTTCGCGGCACCTTCAGGGATAATGGGCTTTTTCATGGCGCAAAGGTCGGATTTTCATCAAATGGCGGAAGGATCGATCTGCGATGATCAACCCTTTCTGCGTCCCCGGCTGCTGTAGGCATGCATTAGGGTTCCATTTGAAGCCCCGCTTAGCTTTGCCCCGCATGGAAAAGACCGATCGCCCTTTGATCCTCGTCACTAACGACGACGGCATTTTCGCACCCGGGATCAAGACGCTTGCGGAGGAGATGAAAGCCTTCGGGGAAGTGCTGGTAGTGGCGCCGGACAAGCCGCAGAGCGCCATGGGGCATGCCATCACCATCCACAACTTCCTAAGGCTCCGTGAAGTGGAGTTCATGGAAGGGGTGCGTGCGTTCAGTTGTACCGGCACACCGGTGGATTGCGTGAAGCTCGCGGTCTACCACATCATCAAGGGCCGTCCGGCGTTGTTGGTCAGCGGGATCAACCACGGCAGCAACCTCAGTATCAATGTGCTTTATAGCGGTACCATGAGCGCGGCCGTGGAAGGGGCGCTGGAAGGCATCCCCAGCGTGGGCTTCTCCCTGATGGACCACAGCATCGAGGCTTCATTTGAGCATACGCGGCCGGTGGTGCGTTCGGTAACGGCCAACGTGCTGGCGAACGGATTGGGCAAGGGCTGCTGCCTGAACGTGAACATTCCTGCGAATTCAGAAGGGCCGATCAAGGGCATCCGGGTGTGCAGGCAGGCGATCGGGCATTGGGAGGACGCCGTTGACACCCGGAAGGACCCTGCGGGCCATGAATACCATTGGCTCAAAGGCAAGTTCACGGCCAACGACCACGGTGAGGACACCGACGTCTGGGCCACCGGCCACGGCTATGCGAGCCTCGTGCCCGTGCAGTTCGACATGACGGCCCATCACGAAGTGGGCAATATCAACATGTGGGACCATGCGCTTTGACAACGTACGGACAGGCGTGATCGCAGGTCTGATCGTTCCATTGATCGGCCTGCTCCTGTATTCGGTCTTCATCGTCACCGTGCTTCGGCCGGAGCTGGAACTGGGATTTTTTCTCCGGGGCATGGTCTTCGGCATCCGGGGGAACATCGCACCGGTGCTGTCGTTGAGCCTCTTGGCTGACGTGGTGCTCTTTTTCGCATTCGACCAACGGCGGATGCTCAAGGCCATGCGTGGCGTCATCGGGGCGATGTTCGCCTATGGCGCGGTGATCGTGCTGTTGCTGCTGCTATGGGGAAGAGACTTTATGTGATCGCGGGCGAGGCCAGTGGCGACCTCCACGGCGGCAACCTGGTGCGGGCGCTCTTCGCTCAGGCCGGGCAAGAGGAACTGAAGGTGCGTGCATGGGGCGGCGACCACATGCAGGCCGCCGGCGCCGAAGTGGTGAAGCACTACCGCGATCTGGCCTTCATGGGCTTCACGCAGGTGCTGATGAACCTGCGCACCATCCTTCGCAACATCAAGGAATGCAAGGCGGACATCCTCGCGTTCAAGCCCGATGCGATCATCCTTATCGACTATCCCGGCTTCAACCTGCGCATCGCCGAGTTCGCCCATGCCCACGGTATCCAAGTGATCTACTACATCAGTCCGCAGGTATGGGCGTGGAAGGCCGGTAGGGTGAAGGCCATCAAGCGGAACGTGGACGACATGTACGTGATCCTGCCCTTCGAGAAGCAGTGGTACGCCGAGCACGGCATGGAGGTGGAGTTCGTGGGCCATCCGCTGTTGGACGCGCTGCCCGTCCACTCGGAAGTACGGCCGGAAGCCGCGGATATGAAGCCTGTGGTAGCACTGCTTCCCGGCAGCCGCACCCAGGAGATCACGCGCATGTTGCCCGTGATGCTCAGCACGGTGAAGCATTTCCCGGAGGTGGCTTTCAAGGTCGCGGCCGCACCCTCCGTGCCGGAAGCATTGTACCGGAACATCATCGGCGATGCGTCGGTGGAACTCGTTTCCAATGGCACTTATGACTTGCTCAAAACGGCGAAGGCCGCTCTGGTCACTAGCGGTACCGCTACGTTGGAAACGGCGCTCATCGGCACGCCGGAAGCGGTCTGCTACGGTGGTGGTGCGGTGAACGTCTGGCTGGCCAAGCGCTTCATCAAAGTGCCTTTCATCTCCTTGGTGAACCTGATCATGGGCCGCGAAGTGGTGCGCGAGCTGATCCAAAAGGACATGGCACCCAAAGAATTGCGCAAGGAACTGGACCAACTGCTCAACGATGACGCGTACCGGAGCAGAATGCTGGCGGACCTCCAGGAGCTTCGCGAAAAGCTCGGCGGGCCGGGCGCATCGGCACATGTGGCCGATCGGGTGTGGAAAAGTCTGCGCGCACGTCCGTAACCCCGTATCGGGGCCGGGTAGTTTCGCGCCGGAATGAACAGGATCTCTCTCGGCTTGGCAGCGTTGCTGCTCTCCGCTACGGCTGTGGCGCAACAGTATGCCGATGTAAGTGTCGGGCTGCTCCGGGACACGCCCACCGCCTCCGTGATGGTGATGGGGGACAAGGGGCCGTTGACGATCTGGGCCGATGGCAAGCAAGTGGGTGAACTCGCTTCATCAGACGGCCTGATGATCCGTTCCAGCGAGAACGGCATGCACGCTAAGTCCTTGGTGCTGGACATCACGGCAAAAAAGAGCTTCACCTTCCGGTCGCCGGTCGGGAAGGGCTTCCGACTACGGAACATGGCACCCAAGTCCGCTGAGCGCGCCTATCCCGGAAGTTTGGAGATCCGGAAAGCAGGGGGGCGCTTCCTGCTGGTCGCCACGGTGCCCATAGAGGAATATGTGGCCGGCGTGGTGCAGGCGGAGGCGGGCAAGGGCCACGATATCGAATACTACAAACTGCAGGCGGTGAGCTGCCGCACCTATGCTTTGGCCAACAAGCGCAGGCACCTCGGGGAAGGGTTCGAGGTCTGCGACGGCACGCACTGCCAGGTCTTTCAAGGCAGGAACCGGCAGGACAGCATCACACAGGCCGTGGCGCTGACCCGCGATCTGGTGGTGGTGGACTCGAACATCCACTTGATCCATGCCACCTTCCATAGCAACTGCGGTGGGGAGACCATGAACGCAGAGGACGTATGGAGTAAGAGCGAGCCCTATCTCGTCAGCACCATGGACACCTTCTGCCTACAAGCACCGCACGCCTCGTGGGAGAAGAGCATCCCCCGCGCCAAATGGCTGAGCTACCTGCGGAGGACCTACGGCGTGAACACCGATGACAGCAACGTTGTGGCCAGCGTAACGGACCACATCCCCGAATGCCGCGAGCTCTACCTCTCCAACATCAGCCCGGAGGTGCCGTTAGCCCAGATCCGCAAGGAGTTCGGCCTGCGATCGGCGTACTTCAGCGTGCGTCCCGAGGGGGATATGGTGGTGCTCGAAGGGCGGGGCTTCGGCCACGGTGTGGGACTCTGCCAGGAAGGTGCCATGCGCATGGCACGCGACGGCTTCAGTTACACGGATATCCTGCACCACTACTTCGCTAAAGTCCACCTCGTGAAGCTCCAGAACCTGGACTTCTTCCGCGACGACGGGCTATAGCGTTCTCCCCTCCTTCTTTCAAGGAGGGAACGGGGTGGTGCATCTGAGATAGCTGGCTCCGGGTCTTCTGCCGTACGGCAGAAGACCCGGAGCCACAAGGTCAATCCGCGTTATCCTCTTGAGCTCGGCGTTTCCGGTCCCGGTCTGCTTGGGTGGAAAAGCGCCAAGCCACTTGTAGTGAATAGACCACGTTGTGCGATCGGACCAGTGCATCGAACGTATTGAGGCTGCTCTGCCCGCGCAGTTCCCACATCCAATGCCCTTTCTCATGGCCAATGCCCAATCCTGCGCTGAATTGGCTGCGATGGGTACTGCTGCTGGGCGAGAAATCGTAGGAACGCACCAAGGTGCCATTCTGGAATTCCCGGACTTTACCATAGAGGAAGTATCCGTACATGAGGCCACCGCACAGGAATAGTCCTTGAGGGTCCGGGTTGGTGCTCACTTTCAGCATCAGCGGCAGTTCCAAATAGTTCAAGCCATATGAAGTGCGGTATTTCTGTTGGCTGTTATTCGCCACACTGCCCTTGCCGATGTACATGGGCTCGATCAGCAGGCTTACCTGCGAGGTGAGCGGTGCCTCAAAGCTCCAGCCCGCGATGAAGCCGAGCTTGGGAAGGCCGCTCCAAGAGAGGAATTGGCCGGCGGTCTGCGTGCCGATGTCAAACCCGATCTTGGGGCCGTTCCGGGATTCCTGTGCGGCAACGGTGAAGGGCAGGAGCAGTGCAACGATAAGGCCCGATAGGCATCGGGTGCGAAAGGAGCGTAGCATGTTCATGTCGATCATGGTCGAGGGACGAAGTTGCACATCCCGTTCCGGTAGAGCTGATCGGGCCAGGTTATTTCTTCCCAAACGTTGGTTGATCGATCACTCCCAATTGGCGAGAAAATGTCATTCATCGATGAAAAATAGGTATTCGTCTTGACAAAAGGTTCATTGATGTCCGAACTTGCGGCAAATCGATCGTTCCCCATGTGGCCCATCATGACCCTCACGCTTCTGCTCCAGCTCACTTACGAGGAGCAACTCTATGCCCAAGATGTCGGGCCTGTCCTTCAGCCCCAGGTTGAAGAACAGGTAGCACCGGCCCCAGTGGTCACTACGGAAGAACGAACTGCCGATCGGAAGGAAGTAGGCACCACGGATTGCTGAACTTAATGGCCCGGCGACATTGGTTGCCGGCACTTCGGAAGCCCTGACGCTCCTTGCTGCGTCGGGGCTTCCCTCTTTACAGGAGGACAAGGCCATCTTTGTGCATGTTCTGTCGTGAACGTCTCTTCCTCTTGCTCACTGCCATGGTCATCTTCAAAAACGTGGAAGCCCAATGGACCTTCACCGGTGACACCTCCGCCACCTGGCAGCACGCCATTGAGCGCTATGCCCGCATGGACTCTTTGTATGGAGGGGCGAAACTCACCGTGATCGGCAAGGACGATGACGGCCATCCGATGCACCTCTTCATCCTCAGCGACGGCAGCGGCTTCACACCGGACAGCATCCGGGCGGCGGGCAAGAACATCCTGTGGATCACCAATGCCATCCATCCAGGGGAGCCGGACGGCATCGACGCGAGCCTACTGCTCGCGCGGGCACTGCTCGACAGCGATCAGCTGATGGGCCTGCTGGGGCATACCTCCGTGTGCATCGTGCCCGTGTACAACGTCAGCGGAGCCTTGAACAGGGGGCGCTACGGCCGCGTGAATCAGAACGGGCCGCGGGAATACGGCTTCCGCGGGAGCGCCAAGAACTTGGATCTCAACCGGGATTTCATGAAGATGGATTCCGAAAATGCGCGGTCATTGAAAGCAGCAGTGTCGGCATGGGACCCGGACATCTACTTCGAGCCGCATGCGAGCGATGGCGCGGACCACCAGTACATCATGGCGTTGATGGCCACGCAGAAGGACAAGCTTTCACCGCAACTCTCGGAATTCATGACCAAGGTCCTCCAGCCTGGTCAATACGACTGGATGAATAGCAAGGGCCTGCTGATGTGCCCCTATTTTGAGACCACGGGCAAGATCCCGGAGGAAGGCTTGCGCGGCTTTTATGACAGCCCCCGGTACAGCAGCGGCTACAATGCTTTGTTTGATCGCATCAGCATCATCAGTGAGAGC
>Ga0209063_1000104_pt1 | contig 96076 bp, 115 predicted proteins | sample KloWWTmeKNB19Kit_FD_187177 | JGI IMG/M metagenome (GOLD analysis project Ga0209063, IMG submission 187177) | Active sludge microbial communities from Klosterneuburg, Austria, studying microevolution and ecology of nitrifiers - Klosterneuburg... | ecosystem: Engineered > WWTP > Aerobic digester... | reverse complement strand
TCTTTGGGAAGAAATACCTTATCTGGAAGGGAAAAAGCCTATTACAGTCCTGTGAGATATTAGCAAAGTCCATTAGTGCCGGTATATCCAAGATTAATCGGGGAATACCGATACCCGAAACTGATTACCTGTACCATGTCCTTAAACACATCAAATCTACCCGAACGGCATCTGCCCATGTTATTGTAGAGGCAGATGATTTCATGGATGAATTTGAGGTTATAGACGGCTTAAAAGTGCTAAAGTTTGAACAAAGGTTACTGGATGAAGCTGACGGCGATCCGCTTTGTTTGAACAATAATGAGCAAGCCTATGTGCCGGTGAACAATATTTGGATCTCCCAGGCAACGAAGAATCAATTTTTAAGGTGGTATCAAAACAGAAGAAAGAAATGAAAGTATTAAGGAGCGCATTTTTCCCATTGGAACCACAGTCGGCATTGAGAAGTACCCAAACCCAAAACTGGCTTACCGGCATCACCGAAGAACAGGCACAAGCCATTGAGGATAGTTATGCCGTTGGGTACGATAAAAAAGGTATGCCACATTGGGTTAAGATACTGAAAAACGGGAAAACAAAAACCCTACGAAGCAAGCCAAACCATGTACGGACACGGCGGTATTTGCTGAAATATTTGGAATATAAGGACGGGTTGAAGGCTCATGCCGAGAAAATAGGGTTCATCATGCCACAGGATGCCTTTTTTATGTGGTTTTTCATGCCAATGGCTAAATCATGGACGAAGAAGAAAAAGGCAGCAATGGCCTTTAAACTGCACAAGAACAAGAAGGATACCGATAACCTGTCCAAAGCTATTAAGGATGCTCTGGCTCCCCGTAAAAGCAACTTCACACCCGGCAGTACCCCGGCAATGGATGATCGGGTTATTTCATCCTATGCCAATGCAAAGATTTATCTACCGGATGAACACGATGATAAGGTGGGAATATTGATTGTGGAATATTGGGTACATGATTTTCTTTACCCATTCTGGATTGACGCAATGAATATAATGGGCATTGATAAGAACTTTGAAATACCACCTGATTTTCTGTAAGTGGTAAATAGTGTAGGATTGTGGGAAAAAGAGAAGCCCCTGTAGAAACAGGGGCCGTTACCAAAAGTAACTGCTGATAGAAAAAATTCTTTATCCCTTACAAGTTACTTATTTTCTTTGGCTTTTGCAAGCGCCTTCCTTGCAGCCAACTCCCTCTCCAACTTTTCCTTTGCTATTAGTAACCTATGTACCTGGGAGATTGATAGTTTATTGTTCATTGTTTTTTTTATTTAAAGGAACATTCCTATTTCTTTATACAGCCTTTTGTTTGCAATTTTTATGTAGTCAGGGTTTAATTCAAAGCCGATATAATTACGATTTAACTTCTTTGCAACCACAGCAGTTGTACCTGCACCCATGAATGGATCTAAAATAATAGAAGGTACTACCGGAGCATTGCAATCACAATTAGCCTTCCACCCGTTGTCTTTGTCTGGATTATTCCGTTTATGTTCGGCGTGTTTCTGTCCCGACATTTGTTTTCTACGTGACGTATCTGTTGCAATTTGACCACTTGCTTTCATCCTTCCTTGATCTTCTTTTTCTTCAATAAAAACCTGTTGACCGGATTTGATAATATCTCTTTCCCACGATTTGCCACAACTACTACAGCATCCATGTTCACTGCTACCTGCCTTAATACAATCAACAATAAGTTCTTCTGGAAATGTTGCAAAATGAGCATCGCTATATGGTTTTGTTGTAACAGACCAAACGCTACGCTTGTTAGCACCGCTTAGTAACTCAATTTCTTCTTTGCTTTTACCCATGTAGTCTTTAATGTGGTTTTGTGGGCCATTGGGATAACCTCTATCGCCATTCCCGTTCCATCCACGTTCTAATCTTTTTAATGATGCCGGATCCTGTTCTGTTCTTATAGCATCAATGTCATAATAATACTTTGAAGATTTGCTTAAAAGAAAAATATATTCGTGACTTTTTGTGCAACGATCTGTAACACTTTCAGGCATCGGGTTTGGCTTATGCCAAATAATATCCTGTCGCAAATACCAACCTGCGGAACGAAGTGCAAAAGCTACCATCCAGGGAATACCAATCAGGTCTTTTGCCTTCAATCCTTTTGGAACTTTAGCTGGCCTGTTACCAAATTTTTCTTCATCAATTTTATAATCACCATTAATGCTTTGTACAACCTGATAGCCTCTTGCTGCTGCATAGCTATCGCCTAAATTTAGCCACAGTGTACCATCATCTTTTAAAACCCTTCTTACTTCTGTAAACACAGCAACAAGGCTTTCAACAAACTTTTCAGGGGTATCTTCTAATCCTATCTGTGCATCATTACCATAATCACGCAAACCGAAATAAGGCGGTGACGTTACACAGCAATTAACGCACTGATCCGGTAATTTTTTCAATCCGGCCAGACAATCTTCGTTATATATTTTATTAACTTCCATAATTACATTTTTAAAAAGACCCGACCTATTACAGCCGGGCCTGTTGCTCAACCGCAAAGTTAAACAGGGCGGTTATCAGTGATGAAATCACGAACCGTACCGACTTTGGCTTTCCATGTTTTTGTTTTTAAATCTGGAACCGGAACATTGTAAAGAGCATCAATGTATTCCTGCATTTTTTGTTTGTCTGATAGACCGGCTAATCTTTCTTTCTCCAGTAGATCAAGTTTTTCTTTTTCTTTTTTTTGTTGCTCTTTTAAAAATTCTTCTGCATCCAATTTCTTTTTTGCAATGGTTGTTTTTAAAGTTTCCACCAAGCCGAGCCATGCGGTATCATCGTGACCTGCAATGCCGTCTGCATCTGATACAAGCACTTCTCCATTATAATCAAAATGACGGGCGGCTGAATTGTATTGAAGTCCAATAGATGTTAGTATTGCTGATCTGTGCCGGATGATACCGTTGATTCTCTCCTGCTCTACCTGCTTTTCTTTTTGCTCTGCTTCACGCTTATCGGCATCCAATTTTTCCTGCGCTGCTTTAATATCGTCTTGCTGTTTTTTCATTGCAGCAAATTGTTCATCCAGCTTTTTTTTGTTGGCTTCAAATTCTTCACGTTCCTTTTTTTCTGCGGCTGCTTTTTCTTCCTGTTGTTTCTTTTCCAATGCTGCCACACGCTCACGTTCTGCTGCTATCTTTCCGGCTTTATCAATCACCAGTTGCAGGAATTGTTTAAATAAATCATCTGACATGGTGCGTACTTCCACTACACCTATTGAGGTTTCAGAAATACCAAGTGCTTCGTCTTTGATGCTGTAATATTGCCCGTCAAACACTAACCCATTTGAAATAAGTTCGTTGATGCGATCATTGATTTTCTTTTCTTCTTCCAGGCGCTTTGCCTCCTTCTCTCTTTCAAGAATTTCATCCACTGCTTCCTTCTTTGCTTTAAGTTCTGTTTCTCCACCCGGGCCGTCTGTTATCAAGTCAGTAATTTTTTCATACTGACTATTTATGTGCTTTACGAAATCATTGTAAGGCTTAACCACTGATTTTCTTTCAGCTTCCAGCCCTGTACGCTTGGGGCGAAGTACACCAATGGCGGCACGTACCTTCTCATAGCCATCCTTATCTTCCGGCCCTTCAATGGACAGATCCTTATAGTCATTTTTAAGGTCTGTAATTTCTGTTACCAGTTCATCTAAGTGAACTAAATCTTTTTTCTGGTCAATGACTGCCAGTTGTTCGTTGTTTGCGGTTGATGTGTTCATAAAATGTATGTTTTATTTGTTATTAAATTTTACTTAATTATTAATTCAATATCTTCCGGGTTCACTCTGGTTATTGATTTAATGCAGCCATCTTTCCTGCGCTGTCTTGATATGATTTCTAACCCCCGCTGCCTCTTATATAAATTAACGATTGCGCCTTTTCTTATAATATCGCCCCCCTTGTTCCTGATTGTTTTAAGCATCCGGCCTTGAATGTTTTCAAAGAATTTGTAAGTATGCGTTTTATAAAAATACAGTGTCATAAAATATAATTTAACCCCATTGGTCAGCCATTGCTTTTCCAATTCCGGGGAATGTTTTTGATCGTGTTTCGCTGTAATCTTTGACTGTTTGCTTACCGCCAAACCCTTTAGCCTGTGCATGAAACATAGACATTCTTTTTTTCTTTCCTGATTTACTATCAACCCATTCGTACATTTCACCTTTGCCTACATGCGTTACATTGCTATCAAATAAATTCACTGTTTTATTGTGATACAGTTTTGGTAGGTTATGTAGCCACAGACAGGTTGTTTTCATTGCTTCATCTCCGAAATAATAAGGATGAATAATCTGCGGCTTACTTAATCTTTTATCTCCATTCATTGCGCCCATTGGGTTCTCCATATATCCCTTGTCAAAATTTTCACGCACATACTCCCAAAGTTGTATTGTCCATTCTACGGCATCTAATCTTTCTTGATGTTTTAGTTTACCTGGCGCATAAGTTCTATTCCCTGATAAAGCTATTTTAGTACACACTGGATGAATACCGACAAAATCCCATTTTCGTAATTGCAATGCTTCATAAATATCCATTTGTAAATGACGGTCTGTTCTCCCTCCTGAACATGCTTTTAAATCACAGCTAAACGCATTGTGTCCTAATTTTAAGAACTCTTTACAAACTGCTTGACTTTCCTCAAATCCAATAATAACATCCATATCATTTAACATTATTTAAAAAACTTCGAGATCCAGTTTTACTTTCAGCCCATGATATTTTTCCGTTCTTACCAAAGTTTAAAGTGTGCTTATCACCTAAAATATTTTTAAGTTCAATTTCCAGTTTGCGCTTATCTTCTTCCAATACTTTTATTTGCTTACCAAGTTCTTTGTGTTTTCTTGCTATGGATAGCTGTGCTTCTGTTCCTTCCATGATACCCATGCCTTGCATCTTATCGGTATATTTTTTTGAAAGGAAATTAAGGTAGCCTATTGTATTCTGTGCAGGTGGTTCAAGCCTTGCTATTTCGTTTTGAAGTTCACCTACCAGGCGCATATTCATGTTCCGCTGTGCTTCGTAGAGTTGGTTGTAAAGTGGACGGGCTGTAATTACTGATTCCCAAAACGGAACGGTATGCTGCAAAATAACTTCTTCAATGTTTCCGGTTTCCTTTCTTTCAATCGGGTGAAGCTGGAATTTATTGTTGTCAATGAAATAAAACAGTTCACCATAGTCGTATTCACAAATCATCATTTGCCCACAAATCTGAATTACGTTATCGGTTGGCAAACCACTTTCATAACTGTTAAGGACATAGGATGATGTATTTTTTATTTCCAATGCACCTTTGCCACGGTTTACATAAATTCCAAACGGCTGTATTTCGCTGTCAGGTGTACAGGAAAGGTGTGGGTACAAATCATTAAAGGCTGTGGCATTTAGATTTATTGTTTCCTTTACCTTTCTACCCGACCTGAAATTATCAACAACGGATTGTTCGCTGCCTTCATAGTACTGGTGCATCTTCCGGCTTGTGGCTTCGGTTTCCTTTCCCATCCACATACGGAAATTCTCAATCCTGTTTTTTGGTGCGCCCAGGTACTCATAAAATAATTCAAGGTTGCTACTCCACGGGCTACCATAAACAATGGTTCCATAAATAGATGCACCAAGCGATTCTAACCGGGCAACCAGCCATTGATCGTAAGTAAGTAAACTGTTATCCTGCCATCTAACTGCCATTAGTCTTTGATTTTATCCATTAATTTTTTGTACTCCGATTCCAAAATTTCAATCATTCCTTCAACGGGAGTGTATTTGCAATTTTCGTGTACCTCAATTAAAACATACCCTTTACCCCAGGCACAAGCAACAGATTTAACAAAAGCCAATCCCCTGCCGGATGTTGCACCCTGAATATCAAACTTAACCAGGCTGTTAAGTTCTTCAAATTTCACAACAGGTAATGCCTGTATTTTTTCGTGAATTTCTTTATTGCTTTTATCTGACTTAGGATAAAATAATTTTTGCCATGTTTCACCAACCACCTTCCAGCCTTCCGGCTTTTCTTTAAATTCTACTGCATCAATGCCGCCAGCAAGGTTTCTTCCAGAGGTTGCAACTTCGCCGCCGCCAAATTCTTTTGCCAACTTTGCAGATTCACTTTGTACATGGTCAATCTTTTTCCTTAAGGCCACTAATTGATTATACAATTCTGTGCCTTTTAAAATTTTGAATTTCATAACAGTTATTTTTTGGTTAGAGTGTCTTTTATTTTGTCAAGGCTTTCACCAATTTTGGTTTTAGCTTCTTCCGATACTTTTACTGAATGGTCTGTGTCCATTGCCATTGGTTTTTTCATTCCCAGTATCATAATGGCTGCTTCTCTCGGGTTTAAATCCTTGCCGAACCTGCGGCCCAGGTCGCTGGCTGCATTGGTTATACAAAGTGATTTTGCTGTGTTGGCTATGTGGTCATTACCGAACAGGGAAACATCAAAAGAATAAGCACCTACCAATACACGGGTAATTTCAATTTCTTTTAAAGCGGGGCCATTGGGGGACGTAAATTGTGGTTCGTAAGGAGATACCGGAACAACCATTTTGTAAGTTACAACCAGTTCCAGGGAGGCATCACACATTGTTCTTTGTCCTGCTGATTCAGGATTGTATGTACCGGCTGGACGGTTTAAATTTGTTTCAACAAATCTGTTAAACTGAAAATTTCTTGTACTCCAGTTCTGTTCTGTAAGTTCATCCAGAAGGGATTCAATAATTTTTTGTGGGATGATTTTTACTTTGTCTTTGCCGTTTTGGATTTCTTTAATCTCACTTTTTTTGGGTGCTTGACGAAGCCACTTTTGAACGTCTTTCATTTTTTTTATTTTTGTAGTAGTTATAAGAATATTCAAATCCGTGTCTTTTTAGCATGTGAAAAAAGTTACGTTGGTCAACAGAAAGAAATTCAGCCCATTCGCTCATTATCTTTTTATTCCCATTATATTCTATGGTAACATTACCTTTTCTGTTTCTTGCCTGTTCTTTATCTGTCGCCCATCTGCAATTTGATGCCTCATAAATTCCGTTCTTATCAGGAAATCTATCTAATGTTTTCCCCTCTGTACGTTCGCCCATATCTGCAAGGAAATTAGCAAAGCCATTTTCTCCCAACCATCGTTCACAAACAACAATTCCACGACCTCCATAGTTTTTATAGGATGCGTTCTTTTTATTATAACACCTCTCTAACATAGCCCTATATGATACGTATGTTTTAGAAGCACCATTAGAGCAATGACGGTGTGTGCCATACTTAACAGAATTATGCTTCAAGCACCCGCAACTTTTTGTGTGTCCAGTCTTTAAACTGGCAGATGACACAATAGTTTCCTCACCACAATCGCACCTACAAATCCAAGCGGCATGTGTGCCTTTATTATCGGTTCTTGATAACACTAATAACCTGCCAAATCTTTCTCCAATTAAATTTATAAACATAATAAAAAAGCCTTCCGGATGCGGTGGTTTAGAGGGGAATTGAACCGTAATTCTTTTCCAGTTTCCACCACGCCCGGAAGGCGTTTCGTTTTTACTGCTTTTTTGTAATGCCTCTAAACTCATTACACAGTAAAATTAATACTATTTTTTAAATATCCAAACCATTTTTATGATGAACTAATTATTATTGAAACTTTTAGTTAACAGGGTTTCTATCCATTTTTCCACTTCAACAATTTGCCTTTTTGCGGTATCATTTCTTAGCTTTTCAGCAATATCATGTAAGCAACCACATATAAGCATAAGGTCAGTTTTAATTTTCATCTCCTGTGCATCGGTAATCATTTCGATAATTTTAAAAATAGCAGCCCAGTTAAACAAAAACTTAACCCTAAATTTTGTGAATAAAAGGGCTGCTAAGTACTTACTACTATGCTACATGAATTTCAAAGCCAGGGAAACAGTTTTTCAATGTCTGTTTACACTTTTGGAGTGTGGTATAACTTTCGGGGTATGATTGGGCTACGGGTTCACCGTTTTTACCGAAAAGTTGAAACTTAAATTCACCAACTTTCTTACCCCTTTTAATTGTTGTGATTACTGCTTTCATGCTTTTATTTTTTAAAGATTTATATTAAATAACTCTGAAATCTTTTTACGAAAATCCGGTGATTGGGCAGATATAATTTTCTTGTTCATCTTAACTCTTGCTTCCCTTGTAAACCTTTCTACTGATAATGCCCCGTTCTTTGGTAGAAAGTCAAGCAACGCAGAAACTTCTTTATTGTAGCACTTAAATTCATTTGCAAGTTTCTGAAACCTTGCCATAGGCAGAGTTATTGTTTGAGAAAATGTTTTTTGTATAGTAGTATCAATCTTGCCGGATATACCGCCTATTTTAATTTCTTCGGTATTGTTTTTTTTGCCGGACGTTAATTTGATTACAACTTTTGCAGTCTTATCTTTCATTTGAGGGAACGAAAGGTTTCTGTTTGAACTTTCAATAAAACTTCCCTTATCTTTTTCTTTGATACTAATTTCGCTTAGGCTAACTGATGGCCAATAAATATCTGCCGAACTGAATGAGGCTATAATACCTTCAAATTCTTCGCCAATGTAATCATCATCTTCACCTATCTCCACTTCGCCATCATCTTTAAAATGCTTTGATAAAGTTGATTTCATTTTATTGATTTCTGGATTAAGTATATCGTAATACTTTTTCTGCAAAATCTTCCCATTGGAAATTGTTTTGTTAATAGCATCCACATACTTATCGTAAATATCATGGGCAACTACTTCAACTAAATCATTTGATGTTAATTGATAATTAATACCTGCCGCTTGAAGGTCATTGGTTGTAAGTACCGCTAATTCATTTTTCATAAATGTTATTTTTTGGGTTTGATAAATTTTAAGAGTGCATCTTTAGCCACGTCCGATGTAAGAATTGGGTTATTGTTTTTAATCCACCTTTGAATAGTTTGTAAGTCTTTATCAAAGGCATCTGCAAGCAACCCTATTTCGGTAGCTGTGTAAGTTTTCTGTTTTGCCATAATGTTTTATTTAATGTCAAAGGTAATATCATTTTTAATATAAACAAATTTATTTTCCACCACCAATAAAAAACAAACCCCTTCAAACAAAAAGACCGCCTCATACCTTTCCCGCACAAAAAAAACAAAAAAATAAAATCCCCGCTTTTTTGCACCCGTAGTAGATTTGATACCGGGGCCGGTTCGGGTTGGGATTTCGGTTTGGGTTTCGGGTTCCGTTTCGGTTTTGCCTTTAAAAACAATCCTTTTATTTTGTGGCCGGTGTGCCTGGCTGTTGATCTGTGGCCGGTTGGCTGCTGTTCGTTTGGGCTGTGCTGCTATGGGTTTGTGCCTGTTCCTTTGCTCTTGGGTTGGTTGGGGGGCTGGGCAAAAGTCTGGTTTTTAGCTTGTTGGTATTGGGTTTTATACTGTTTATGATCTTGGTTTGCTTCCAGGTTGGGCAGGTCTGGCAAAGTTTGGGAGTTATGATATAGGCAAAAATTAATTGTCAGTATAGTTTATAGGGGCAAATATTGGGTTTCTTCCTTTATAGGATATATCCTGCCGTAATAGGGTTTATTTGAAATTTGGGCAAATTATTGGTTTAGGGGTTTTACTTATCCTTAATGTTTACCGTTCATGTAGCTATTTTGCCGTTCATCACAATACGCTTGCAATGGCTTATCCGGTGGCCTATCTTCACAGTGTTATTAATTATTATTTCATCTTAAAATTTACCACAATGCAAAATTCTAAATGGTTTTACTCATTACAGGAAAAAATTGAAGCTAAAATAGCTATTAGTTACGAAACGGCAGGTTATTGTAATTATCAGGTAATTAACCCAGATGTTTATATTGAATGTTGGCCGGTTATTCGTAAAGCAGATCAAAAAAGCAGCGTTATAATAGTAACAGCACACAGGCAAACAGGTTTTATATTTATTTATGAATATCAGTATTAAATACCGTTTAAACCTGTTTTTTACCGTTCATATAATACACAAGTAAAGAACCAAAAAAGAACTATATTTTTAATTTATTATTTTATTCATTCAAAATTTTACCACAATGACAAACTATTTTCAAAGCTGCAATACATTGCAGGAAGTAAAAGACCTTTACCGCACACTTGCAAAGGAAAACCACCCAGATAAGGGAGGTAGTTTACAGGTAATGCAGGAAATTAACAACCAATATAGCCGGGCAATATCTACAATTGCCAAAGGTGGAAAGTTTACAGCAGCAGAAGCAGAAGCGGAAATATTACAGGCCGAAGCATATCAGGAAGCAGTTAACAAGGTTGTAAATTTAGAAGGTTGCAAATTGGAGTTAATTGGTAGTTGGCTATGGATTACAGGAGATACAAAGCAGCATTGTAAAATATTAAATTCAGATCCGGCCCGCTTCAATTGGGCCAAAAAGAAAACAGATATAACAGCCTGGTTTTTCAGAACCGCCGAATATAAGACAAGCAACAAAGGGCAAAAAATGAGCATTGAAGCAATACGCAACAAGTACGGAAGCCAGACAATAAGCAGCACTATAAAACAAAATTATAAATTAACAGCTTAAAAATACTACAATGATAAGCAGCACAGTAAAAAGCGGATATATGACAATAGAACACGATCCAGAAAATGAAGCCACATTTTACACCATCCTAACAAATGAACTTTGTAAAAACAGGCATGGAGTAATTAACGGAGTAATTGAAAAGCAGGACGATATATTTTACTGCTTAATTGTAGATGATTTTTGGCCCAATGACTTAAAAGAAAAGGAATTTAAGACACTGCAACAGGCCCAGGAATTTACTTTGTCAGAACTAAACAAAATACAGCAACATTATTTAAATAAAAACTAAATTTTACCACCATGCAAAAGTTAATTATTTCAATTGGGACACTTGCAGCCTTACTATTATTAACCGGCCTTTATGCTTTAATTATGCAGCCTTACCAATCAGGAACCAACACAAGGCTATTTGCAGCCGGTTTAATTTCGGGCCTGATCGTTACAGTAATATTTTTACTGCTGACTAAATACAGCCCGGTAAAGGCTAAGAAATTAAAATGTAATAACCGGCCCAAACTTTCAAAAATAACCGTTGAAATATACGGAGATGAAAAAGTATTAATAATTGATAACAAGATCATAAACCTTTAAAAAAACAGATATGAAAAATTATTCAGTTTATACAGCCAGATTAACAGCAGTTAGTTATAATAACTATGTAGCCAGCTTTAAAGCAGAAAGCACAGAACACGCCAAAAATTATGTAAGCGGCCTGCATGAAATAGGCGGGTTAAATTTTAACCTTTATTATTATATAATAGTTGAAGATAACACCGGCAAAATAGTTTGGAACCAACACGAACCAAAGTTTAAAATATGGATTAAGACACCAGGAGCAGACACCGCCGCCGAACTGTTAAAGATATTCAACAAGGCCCACACAATTTTAACAGCTTCAACCCTAAGAGCCGACCACCTAAGAAGGCAAGCCGAACAAATAACCGCCAGAAGGTTTGGCCCGCCCAAAAATATTAATAAGTGGATTGAAGCCAGTAACAAAGCCGACAGCCTAAAAAGAGCAGCAGACAGAACCGAAAGCAGAGGCCGTAAAGTTTGGGCAGCAGTTACAGATTTTCAGGGTAAATATATCAATTGGAGAGAAACAACAAAGGACGAGCAGCCAATTTACAGCTTATGGACAGCCGGGATAAGTTACGATAACAACCTAAAAGCAGCGCAAAAAATTGCAGGTATTACCGTTTAACCCTTAATTATTACCGTCCATCATATAGACAGGTAAAATGTAAAAACAACAAAGTACTTTTATAATCTAATCAAAAACATTTGCAACCTGAATAAAAGCAAATTAAAATAAGCAGGTGAAAAGATGACTACACTAACAATAAACCACAACAACGGCAACGCCACAAATTACCAACTAATTAATGCAGAAGATAAACCACTTTTGCCAATTGCTTACCACCAGGAAACAGCGCAGGAAGTTATTAACGCAATGGAAAGATGCAGGAAATCCAGAAGAAGAATAAAAATATATTTAGGAGATACAAAAACCGGCAGATGCTGGAATGAAGAACACGATATTTTTGGCTATATCGGATTAAGCAAAGGACACAAAGCCTACTTTCCTATATTGGTACATAATACCAGAAGTTACGGAGGCGGCAGCATCTTAGATCATTGCATAGTTAAAATAAGAGAAGCGAAAGGAACACACACAATTTACAAAGCTGCAAATTTTCAGGAGCCAGTAATTGAAATAAAAGAGGGCAGCACATTGCCAGAATATAGCCACGAAGTTTTTATAAATGGTGAATTATACAGCAGACATAAAAGCGAAAGAGCAGCCAAAATATTAAAAAATAAAATGCAGTAACCAATTAACCAACCTTTAAAATTATACCACAATGCAAACACAATACCCCGTTATAAACTGGAGCAGAGCAGCAACAAGATGCAACTTTAATCTAACTGAAAGCATTGAATTTTTAAGCCTTGTAAGCACCCCACACGATGAAATTTGCACACAGGCCGGACATGATGAAGATTTACAAATAATGGAATGTACCGCACTAATTAACCAACTAATAAGGGGAGCAGGACAGCCAGATCCAGGAGCCGAATTTTTTATAATTGAAAATACCGGGCATGAGTTTGGCCCATATTACGAAGCTGGAATTTTTTATGTACCAACCCCGGAAGATCAGGAAGAAGAAAACGGCAGCGAAATTTACGCTATGGTAATTGAGCAGAATATACCGGACAAATGGGATAGTGAAGCATTGCAGGAACTAAGGAAAGCAGGACACCCGAACTACCAACCGGCTAAAGTTATAAGGTTAAAAACAGCTTAAAAAATCATTTTACCACAATCTAAATAATACAGTTATGACAACGATCAAAGCAAAAAAAGACCTTTACAATAATGGCAAATGCTTTACTAAAGGCAAAGAATATAAAACAGTAGCAGACCGGACAATAAAAACAGAAGCCGGACTAATGGAAGCAATGGTAACTAATGACCAGGGAGAAGCGCACGTCATTGGATCATGGTGGAGAGATTTTAAAATAGTCAGTTAATACCGTTCATCATTTAATACAACCGTTCAACACAAACCACTTGCAGCAGTAAAAAACAAAGATTAGTTTTAATATTATTTACCACAAAAACAAAAATTATGTTAATCAACAAAGACCACGCCCAGCACTTACTTGAACTTTACACCGTACAGGATGCAGAAAGTTACAAGACTAAAAACATTAAGGGAGCAATTGAAACAGCAAAAAAACAGCTATTAAAAGAAGCCAGAGAGCAACTTTTATGGATCATTGAAGAACTGGAACCGGAAGAAGAAAAAAGATTAACGGCTGATTGGTTTGCTGATGAAATTGAAGAAGCAGAAAGAAAAGAGTTTACATCTTTTTTGGAAAAATGCAAACTTAATTTTAAGGAAGGTAACAACGCTTTAACCCAATGCAGCGAAAAGAACTATTACTACTTTTTAGAAGTATTGCCCCCAATATACATTAAAAACGGGTTTGCTTGTTCAGAACCTTACAGCCATACTATGACCGGCCCCGTTCATTTATGTTTTTATAAGAAAAACGAAGGGGTATTTTTTGCCAGATATGAAATTTTAACTAAATCAATAACAGCCTAAAATATTTTTAAAATGGAAGCAACCGCACAACAACCAACCGCAACACATTTGCAGCATCTTTTAAGGGCAGCAATAAACGCCCACAGGGGAACAAGTTTTTCACCAGAGAAAAGAGGGGAGCAGTTAATAAAAGATTATGACGAGCAATTAACAGGCGACCTGGAACAGATCAAAGAAGCAAGCAGCGAAACAAAGGAAACCTACAAAGCCCGGTATATTAAATATCTTAATGCCTACTTGTCAGCCAGGAGCCGGATAATTAGCCCAATGATAAGCGGCCCGTCAAATTTTCCTACCAGAAGGATGCAGAAATATAACGGCTGGGAAGATAACGCATACAAAGCATTTAGCGAATTTCGGGAAAAGGCATTAAAAGGAATTAAAAAACAGATCCAAAACGACAAGCCCGAAGAACAAAAGCAGGATGAAGCCTGGAAAAGTATTGAAAAAAGCATTTTAAGCAGCGCAGCAACTATAATAGCCATTGACAACGGCGAAAGCTGTTATACCAGATCATTATTTGTAAACTCAATAACCGGCCTTATTAAACGTATGGCAGCAAACGGACAAACAGGCCACGTTAAAAAGGCAATTGAATTAATACGGTTACTAAATGGCAAATATGCAAAGCCGATCATTACCGAAAAGAACAGCATTTTTACCTTGTTGGAAGTAGCAGAAGCGGCAGCAGAAACCAAAAGAGATGAAGCCAACATGGAAAACCAAATATTTGAATTTGAAGGCGGCGAAGTTGTTTTGAACTATGAAATTGACAGGGTACAAATTACCCACCACCAGAAGCCCACAAAGGAGCATTTAAACGAACTAAAAGCAAAAGGCTTAAATACATTCAATTTCAGTTTTCAGAACGTAGCATGGCAGCGCAAAATTACCAGGGATGCAATTGCAGCAGCTTGCAGGATCACCGGCGCAGAGATACCATATTAAACTTTGTATTGTGGTAAATACAAAAACGGGCATAGTTTATATTGACTGAACAAAGCCCCATATTTAAAAACATATTAACCATTTATTATAAACCTCAAAACTGAAACCAAAATGAAAACACAATTAGCAAACTTAAAAGCATGGTTTAAAATGTTCTTTGATCTATCCCATGCTAATTACAGTAACTTCTAAAAGCATGATGAAAAGAAACGGGAAGGGTAAACTAAATAGCATCTTCCCCTTATTAACCATTTAAACACTTTTTAAAACTTAAATAAAATGGACACAAAACAATTACCATACTGCACCGATAATGGACATGAGTACGAAGTTCATGTTAACCCTATGGATAATACAGCCCATGTACATTGTAAAACGGAGGATAATACTGCTGATCCAATGGAATTAATAACTGAAAAGGATGTATTGGATATTATTGAGACAGCAAAAACATTTGGCATTAAAACCGTTATCCTGCATACAAATTACGGGGTTGCTATTCACAGCCATACCTTAAAAACTGCAAAGCGTTTCAATGGCTTTTATATTAACAAACTAATTAACTAACAAACTAAACTTAACAAACAATGAAACAGATAACAACATTATTGCCTGAATATATTACTAACCTTATGGATAAGGCAAACGGATTAGGTGAAAACGAAATATTGCAAACTGCATTTGGCCCAGAAGATAAGTATAAAATACAGAGGGGAGAAGATGGCTTTTTATTATCATCTAAGGGGAATTATTTTACTTCAAAATGGAGGGTTGAATTTATCTTTCAAGGTGGGAGCCAACTATTAAACAAACTAAAAGAACACCCGTATTATACATTTTATGCTAAAAATGTATTTAGTGGCAAAGAAGATGCCCACATGGATAATATAGGCAACTTTTGCAACTCATTTAAGAAACAAAATTAATCAAACTTTAAAATAAACAAAGCCATGAAAAAATTCACAGTATCAACAGTTACAACTTATGACAGTGATGATATGCTGTATTACACTAAAATAGGTACTAATGGTAAGGATATGCCATTGTACTGTATAGCAGCAGGTAAAACAATTACAGAAAGCAGAACCAGGGCAGAGCAATTAGGGGAAATTCTAACAGCACATTTCAAAACCGAAACCATAAGCAAATGAAAGCAATTAACACAGTACTATACATGATACGGATATTCTTTGAGATGGCTTACTGTATGCTGGCTGCATTGCTCATTACATTGCCAACTTATTTACTGATATCAGTTATTTCATTCATTCTTTACACACCTAAAACAAGACAGCAACAACATGAAAAAAATTAACACGCAACCAAAGGGAGAAAGGTTTTTCCTGACCGGCTTAACCTTAGTCATTATCATTATTATCTTAATGGCTACATCTCAATCCTGTATGACTATTACAGGCACAGTATCAGCAGTAAATAACGATACCGTTACTGTAAATAAATACAGGTTTAAAGTATTTAACAATGTGCCAGTAGTGGGGCAAACCGTAACCTTTAAAGCTACCAAAAACCGCAAGAAAGTAAACTGTAAACACATTAAAAACAACTAAACCCAAAACTCATGCCAACCAAAAATCGACAACCCAACAACTCCGGTATCCACGCCTACCTTGCAAATAAAAGGTACAGAGCAGAAGCAACGCTACGGATTACCTGTGATGGTGAATGTTACTACATTGTAAATGGACATCATTTATCTGAAAATGATTTTAATGCTATGTACCCGCTTGAATTATTAAGACCAAATAAAAAAGGAAATACGATAGGACACAAACAACAAGTGATTTGATCGGGGATTGTTCAGGCATCCAAACTCAATACCTGTAAAGAACCAATTTTTATTAACTTCAAATTTAATTTTATGCAAAAGCAACCGCAACATTTCTACATTGATGATTACTACATGACCAAAGCCGGGATAGTAGTAGAAGTAACAAAGTCAGGTATAATGATACCCGTTACAATTCCAGAATTAGAGTTTGAATGGTTTTTACAAATGAATGAAAAACTAAATTGGGAGTACAGCCACACAGACGGCATACATGGAACAGGGAAAATGACTATGGAAGAATACTGGGCCACAGATAAAGCCGAAATCCATGCGGATCTGTACAGTTTCATCACCACCCACCCAATCAAAAATAAAGGCACTGTATGGACTGACAGCACAAAGAGCCTTTCCCTGGCATTTGACCTGCACCTTGCAAAGAAACGCAACGTGATTAAATGTCCTGATCTGGAACCCGAAAACGGAGCATTTTGCGATTAACTTTAAAAACATTCAAAATGAAACTTAACGAACCATACAAATCAAAGACCTCCATCCCTACAATACAGGCTGCTATTTATGGCTATGTAAAGTCAGGAGCAACTATAAAGCAAATAACAAAGGTGATCGGAGTTTCTGCATTAGATGTAGAAGCTGTTATTATCGAAAAAAAATTATCAGTTAAACCAAATTAAATTTATCAATCATGGACAACTTATTAGATCAAATCGTAAACATTAGTAAAGCCGGTGCATACGATATACTGGTAGAACAGGTAAAAGAACTGCAAGCCGAAAACAAAGCACTAAGGGAAGATAATAAACGGTTAGCCGATAACCATGCAAGTGTTACAGCATTAGCCCTTGAATTTGGTTATAAGCAATGTGAGAAAGGAGATAACCTGGATGCAGCATTTTTAAACTACAGCAAAATTATTAAACCTTAAAACTATTACAATTATGAAATTCAGATACACAATTAACGAGCTGCAAAATACAAGCCACGAAAACTACATGAGCGATTTAAAATTGCTTCGCTCATTATGTAACGAAAGGAAGTCCACCTGTACAAATGTATATTCTCCTTTACATAAAAGATTACAGGCTTTAGAAAACACATTAAGCAATGCTATTGATAATAATAAAACTATTACTTTTAAACCATAAAACATGAAAACAGCAGAAGAAGTATTTAATACAATGTTATGGCCTGCCGGTGGATTAGGCCAGTATGATAAAATGGTTAGAAAATTATCAATAGAAGCTATGGAAGTTTACCACAATCAATTTGTACCATGCCCAATATGTTCATTAAATAGCGACCACCCTATTTCTTGTAAGTTACATTCTTCAAACATTAATGAAAAAGAAAAACAAGGTGATTCCGAAATAAACTTAGACGATAGTACCCCTTCCGATAAAGACAAGATATTGGCTTTAGAAAAGATTGTGGCAATAAAAGAAAAAGAGAGAAAAGAATGGGCTGATATGTGCATACGGAAACAAGCAAGGATTGAAGAACTTGAAAAAGCAGCTATATTTTATCTTGAAGAAATTGGTAGATTATCAAACAGGGTATGTGAACTTTCAATAGTTGATTCTTTTAGAGAAGGTAATGGGGATATAGCATAATGAACCACTGTCATAAAATAAAGTACTCCGAAGATGAAGCAAAGCTGCTGGCAAAGCAATTAAAGAGAGCAGCTAAAAAAGTATTTGGCAATACGGATAGGCAGGAAAAAAGAGCCTACCAATGCCCAAAATGTTCAGCATGGCATCTTACCTAAATAAGTCAAAATGAATGGGAGGTAAGAAATAAATCTTAGTTTTATGCGTTTAGTTTAGGTTTTAGCCCGGAGTAGTTACCGGGCTTTTTTTATTTACTTATTGGGGTAAAATATAATTTCACTTCTCTTTTTCTCCTGCCAATTATTTCTTTGGGCTTATTCCACATCATAAATGCGTTTTCAATGCTTTGATCTGATGCCCTTGCATTAATCCTCCTTAGTAAAGTTGATTTTTTAAAAGCCTGTTGCCCTACATTGTATGTAAATGAAACTAAGGCATCAAATTGGTTTTGGTTTATATCATCCCTTGTGTTGGTATAGACTGTTAATTCAAACTGCCTTAATACCCATTTAAACAACTCCATAGCACGTTTTTCAGTTATTGGATGGTCAGTCATTTTAACCCTGCTGCCATCTTCGTAAAATGTATTGCCTACTCCGATAGTGGGAATACCCACAGTATCCAAATAAGGCTTTAACCTTACACCTTCACTTTGCATTAAATGCTTTATACCATTTTCAGACATTGATTTTATTTCTGTCATATTACATTTTTTAATTAAACAATAAAATAAGAGGTAAGCAAATGGTTATTCATAGGTAATGACTTTATTTCATCATTATACAATATGTATTTAGAAGAACCTGATACCATAAAGTTGTATTTGGTGAATAAATTATTTTAGAAAAATAAATATTGCTGCCGTTACTCCTGCTGCCCCAATGGTTGCAAAAACTGTTTTACGTTTCTGCCTTCTGTACTTTTTGTTTTGAGCCTTCATTTCCTTTACTGCTATATCTCTTTGGTTTGTTAGGTTTATTAATTCATCCTGATATGTTTCTATTACTTTTGCTACTGCTGTATCTTTTTCTGTGTGGGCTTTTATAATACCATCTAATATGGCTATACGCTGATTAAGGATAGTTACTCTTTCAGCATCTATCTTACCTTTTTCAATTAACTTAACTGCATTACGCAACCAATCATTTTCAATAATCGTTGTCGGTTTGGTTTGGGAGATTGCGGAAATACTCACGCAACTCATTACTACCATAATTGTTAATAGCTTTAGCCTTTTCATTATATTGATTATTAAGATTTTTACTTTTCAGATCGTTTAGTAATAAGGAATCTTTTTGAGAACGGATAAATTCATCTTTACTGTTTACTACTTCCTGCCATGCCTTTCTTTCCTGTTCAATTAATATTCTATTTTCTTCTTTTAATTTTAATTCCTGCTTAACCATATCAAGTGAATGGTCTTTTTTAAGGGATTGGAAAAATACAATAGCTAATAGGATTACAACCACACAAAAGGCTGCTATCCATAACTGCGTTTTATTATCCTTTACCCATTTAGATATATTCATGATTTGCTTTTTACTATCATGTACAAGATGATACCTATCAGTATAATGATAAGTGCTGTTTTGGTAAATAATTTTCCTAAATCAATCATTACTCTGTTTTTGTTTCTTCTTTTTGGGCATCCTGCGCCTTATCGGGAGTCCCTTTAATTATGGATGCAATTTGTGCAACCGTTGCTACCCCACTCATTATAAGTATAAACACCATAGTAGCGACAATGATATTGTACCTGCCACCATCATTATTTGCACTTACTATGGCATAAATTATTGACCATCCTAAGATAGCCGCAATACTTACGCTTATCCATCTTTTATGACTTACTTTTCCTCCTTCCATAAACATTGATATTAAAAAGTTTTCTTTCATAATTATTATTTTTTAAAATGTTTTAATTGTTCTTCAATTATAGGTATCCTGTCGCACTTTAATTTCATACTTTTTATTTCCTCTTTCATTTCGTGCATATCCTCTGCCATGTATTTTATGGTAATATTTTGCGTTAAGTCTTCTTTTCGTTCAGCTAACAATTTACTAACCCACCACATAATTCCGCCCCCTAAGAACGTCAGCACCCCAATTACAAACATCACCGCTTCAGTGTTTATATTCATGAGTTCGGGTTTTTAAAATATGGTTATCAATCTTGTTTTCAATTTTATTATCCCAATCCTGCAAGGCTTCTTTACAAGTACCGGTAGAAAATAAACTGCTGAAAAAAGAAATTATTAAACTCAATCTGCAAAACGGATACTTTTTAACATAATGCCATAAAGTAACAACAATTGCCAGTAAACCCGTTGTTATCTGAAAAACAATATTATAAACATCATCCTTTTGGATAACAAGATAGTAAACTGCAAATAATAATTCAGCAAATGCAGCCCACCTACTAACTGAACAAAACTTGAACATCAGTGTAAAGACAACTAAAAAAACCGCAAATAATACATTAGTTCCTACGAAAGTATTCAGATAAAACCCGTTTTTAAAGTACCATTCAGGATTGACAAAATACATGATATTTGCGGCTACCTGTGCTGCCACTAATATAATCGGGAAATATATTACAAATAGTTTTATTTTCTTCTTCATGAATGGGTTTTTATTGTTCCTACTGTACCACCTCCGACAATAGATGCAGTTTGTTGAGCAGCTTCCAATGTATCATATTCAATAGCATTATCCAAGTTCCCGAATAACGATTCTGATGGTTGACCAGCATTGTACCCAATAAGATACATATCTGTTCCTTCAATCTGTACTACATAAGTGTCTTGTCTCATTTTCTTTGATTTTTTAAACTGAATAATTATTTTTTCAACAATATCATATTTTTTTATTGGTTTTTCATAAACCTTAAACTCCCTGTTTCTTGCATCGCCAATGGTTAGTCCTTTTCTATAAACTGAATCCATTTACGGGTATATTATAAGGCCATACAATCATCCACGGTTTGCCCAATGGCTGCTTATTGGATGTTAGAAACTTTACTGTCGCTGACCTGTTACAACAATCTGTTTTCATAACTACAAATCCATCCAATGCAACAAAGGTATTTTTTACCAATCCTTTTCTTACTGCATACCCACCAACAGGAATAAGGGTTGAATCATACCCCTTTACATTACCCCATGCCAAAGTTCCATTTGCTTTACGGTAATCGTAATAACGGGTTGAATCTAACACCGGAAGTATGCAGGGAATGGTATCATAGGATTGTGCCTGCATACCACCGAAGAACATAAGAAATAATAATGTTAATAGTACTTTCATATTAATTTATAATTTGATATTCTAAATAGCTTATGCCGCCAATGGCTGTTATAGCCGATGCCGATATTTCGCTGGCAAACCTTACCTGCACATCACCGTTAGCCGATGGTAATATTTCGCCTTCAATTACACAACGGTTATTGGTTGTTACTGAACTGGCGTTACTGGCGGATGGCAGGTTATAAGCACCCAATGTGTTTATTGTCGCCGCTGCTGCCGTTGTGTTGTATGTACTTCGGTAGCTTATATCTGTAACTGCCGGGCCGTTCACCGTCCAGCGGCTGCCGGTTGTTGTGGCTGCTGAATTATATACCACCACCACCTTGAAACTGTACCGTGTACCTGCAACCACCGGAAATGTTAATCCGGTAACGTCTGCAAGGGTATTGGCTGATGCGTTATTGTTGATGACGTTATCAGGGAGCCAAACTCTTGTTACCCCGGTTACGTTTGGTATTGCCGACCGTATTGCTGCGGCTGTGTCATCCAATGCCTGCTGTGTTATTCCTCCACCGCCAACTATTCCTGTAAGTGCTGAACCATCCCCGTAATATTTTACAGCGTGAACGTCTTTAAACCTGTTGCCTGCACTTCCCAAATCAATAACACCGTTACCACCATAATCTTTAAACACCGTTGAATTAAGAACCATCTGAACCCCGTTTACCCCGTAATATAAATTACCTCCCTGCGACCAAAAATAAGCATTGGAATTACCTGCTGCCTGTAAAGAGATAACACCGGCTGTACCTGATGTTTTAAATTGTGCCAATGTACCGTTCACAGTACTTTCCATTGTAAACGGATGGATAATATTTGCCACGTCTGAAACCCCAATACCGAAATTACCGCCGTAAACATTTGTCTTGCCGCTGAATGTCATTGTTCCCTGATTGCGGAATATTTGACCGAATGATGAACCCGCACCACGTACACCGGCAAATATTATTGAACGGGTATTTAATGATGGCATTGGCTGATCTCCTTCCACATAAGGGCTGTACCATTGTGAAGTACCTGATGGATGTGTTGACGCAAATGCCCCGCCTGACCAATAATGTTTTGCGTTATCCCACGGCGTTGCTGCCTGTGCTTCAACCACCGTCCAGTATGTAGGAAATAAATCGGGTTGCTTATTAATACCACTGCCATCATCATGCAGGAAAGTTGCTGTGTAATACCCACCGTTAAAACTTACTGTGGTGGCTGTCCCTGCTATGGATGCGTTACTATTTGCAGCGAATGAATTTGAATAAAAGTTATTACCTAAAAATCCGTTATCCAATATTCCCCACCGTTTGTTTTGCATGGCATCGCAGTTATGAAATGTTATGTAGTTGGCATCACATCCGTTAGTACGAAAGCCATGCAGGGCAAAATTAACTTTGCAGTTGGTTACCAATGAGAAATCAACACTACCGAATATAGGGTTGTTTGTGCTATCCCCCCCTGCACACCCTTCTAAATTTATCCCTACACCTGATGCCAATGGGATATATATATTATCTAAGATAACCTTGCAGCGAATGTCAATCAAATGCTTGTTGCTGTCTATTGGTTCAATGCTGTATGTATTTTTTAATTGCAGATTTCTAATTTCAGAAGTAAAATCATATTGGTATTCATGTATGGCAATGCCTGTTGTATTCCACGGGAAAGTAAGTATAGCTGATGGCAAAGTATATACTCCACCACCACCTTTAATCTTTATGCTTTCAGTAAAAAATAAAGTATATGTAACTGCATATTCACCTGCCGGAAAATAAAGCCATTCAAAACTTTGTCTGTGTGATAACAGATAATTCTTTGCGGCTGTTATTGCGTTCCAGTTCTCAATACCTGTACGGGCTGCACCTGCACCGTACCAACGTACATCCATATTAACACCCGCCTGCCGCTTCCATTTATTGTTATTGGCATCTGCGAATATCATTCCGTTATCTGCTGCATCATTGCCCGAATAAGGAAAGAATGTACCGCCCCGAATTGTGTCGTTTATAAACAATGCTGTTGCTGCGCCGTTGTAACTTCCAATGGCTTCAATGGTTGATAGTGTTGCTGATGATGCGCTGCCGGATGCTTGGTTGCTGATCCGGGTAGAATCACCACCTATTTTCAGCCATAATTCTGTTCCGTTAATTACAAGTATTTTTGGTATTGTGTCCTGCGCTGTTAAGCACAACGGGAACAAAAGAATTATTAAGGCTGCTTTCATAAAATGTTTTACAATGATGTTATAGTTTCCCATGCGCTACCTGTATAAACACATAGCTTATGCAATGTGGTATCGTAAACAATCAACCCCTCTGCCGGGCTGCTGATTGCGTTTTTCTGTGTCGTGGTCATTCGTGGTGGCAGCCATCCTTTTGTTGTAGATGAACTTTCCATAATTGCAGATGCCACCGGCGCAGCCGTACCGCCAACAAATACGCCGCTTGTTGTATTCATGGATATTGCTCCGTTTGCCGTTACCCTTAACGTACTGCTACCTTCAATTATTCCCCAGCCAATTTGAATATTTGCAGTTTCATTCAATGCCAATATCTTCAATCCATGACTTCCTGTATTAGTAGGACTTTTAATCGTTAAGCCATGATTTGCGTCTATGGTTGTTGGTGCAAGGATACCAACACCGCCAACATCATTTATACGCATGGCACGAATAGCCCCGTTATTACCCACAAGGAAATCCATAAACGAACCTGTTGTACCTGCGCCTGTTGTTGTCTGAAAATTTAAATCGGCTGTTGTGGAAGTACCTCCGATAACCAACGGTACAAAAGCACTTGTACCCAAATAAGCAGTCCTCCACATTAAAGAAGCACTACCCAAATCATCTGTATTATCTGCATCACTTATAAGGCTTGTATTTATTTCTGTTGGAACGGCAAGGTTTGAAAGGGCTGTGTTTGCCTTACCGTCAATCTGTGTTTGAATAGCACTCGTAACCCCCTTAACATAACTTAATTCAGTTAATGATGGATAAGTAGCAACTGCCAATGAACCAATAGAAGATGCCCCTGTACCATATACAAGTTCATTAGTTGTAAGCGTACCTGTTATAGTTCCTGTACCTGTTGCAGTTAATTCCCCACCTGATAAAGATAAACCACTACCTACTGTTATGTAGCCTACGTGACCCCTATCTACTCCGGCTGTTTCAACCCATCCCATTAATGTATTTTGGGCTGTGTTGTTGGTGAGTGTGTCAATGTCTAAATGCCCTAACCCCGGATTAATTGATATTGAATCTTCATAAATTGCTAAATTACTAAACCTTGTACTGCCCGCTTCAAAATTTATATAGTCTGCCAATGTAATCTCAAAAAGGTTCCCATCCGCATCTACAGTATTATCAGTCGTCAACGTACTTCCTGCTGTAAGTGTTTGTTGCCATGTGGGGGTAGAGCCGACAACTGAACCTTCAATAATATTCCCACTTGCATCTACTTGTAGGGCATAGGTTGGCGTTCCTGTATATGAACCTACTCCATATCCTCTTGCATTTAATGAACCCTTCAACAGTGTTGAGGTTACATTGTCATTACCCAATACAACCTGATTGCTTGCAAAGCCTCTCGCATCATAACCAATAACAGTCATATTTTGTAAAGATGTTGTATATGGTATGCTGCTATCACGAGAAGCATTACTGCCTAAAAAAGTAACTGCTGTATCATATATGCTTGCAAAATTTGGGTAAGTATCTCCTAAGTGATAGCCTGCCCTGCTTCCAATAGCAGTATTCTTATAACCCATGTGCTTAACACCTAAAGCGTATAACCCCCACAATGTAGAATCTCCGATGGCAGTATTATGAGTTCCATCACTCCAGTATAACGCATCTAATCCTACTCCTACATTATGGTCACCGACAATGTTACCGTACAAAGCATCAAACCCAACTCCTACATTAGCAAACCCTGTTGTATTAGTCCACATAGTTCTCCCGCCGATTGCTGTATTTCTTGTACCTGTTGTATTGAATTGAAGTGTGCTAAATCCAAGAGCTGTATTTCTCCATCCAGTTGTATTCCAAAACATAGAAAGCGAACCAACTGATGTGTTATCATAACCAGTTGTGTTTCTTTGAAAACTGTATGCACCAATAGTTGTATTTTCATATCCTGTTGTATTAGTATTGCCGTTCCATGCCCCTATTGCTACATTTCGATAACCAGTTGTGTTTGAATACAAAGATGAATCTCCTATACCTAAATTACCAGTACCGTAAGGCCCTGTACTGCCTGTCAATGTAAAGTTTCCACTTTTTCTACCTATAAATAAATTACGACCAGTTTGCGAAAAATTCGCTCCGGGTAAAGAAAAATCGTGAATAAACCTATCTGAACCTTTAAAAATTACACCAACTGTACTATCTACTGTTGCCGGTATATTTATTCCGCCAGTTGAAAATAACCTTAACTGTTCAGCGTTATTAGTTTTTATAATTAAATCATTCGCATTGGTTGTACCAAGAAATTTACCACTTGCATTATTATTTCCGTCTAATGACCAGGCAGAATCGGAAACAACAATAGGTGTACCACCCCCACCGCTATATTGAGTTAACCTATTTCCGTTACTTGGGTCATAGCCCAACCCTACTGTTGTGCCACTTTCTGCCAATATCCCTGTACTATCTAATATAAGTCTTGTCAAGGCTCTTGTTTTGAATAAAATACTATTGCCACTAAGTGTTCCAAATGTTAGATCATCTACATCATTAGCCCAAGTATTTCCTACAGTCAACCATCCTACATCCCCTGTACTGCCTCCTGACGGAAGTAGTTGAACCCATTTTTGTATAGCTAAATACCGATACCAAATTGCTACTATTGGTGTTGTGGTTTTTATCATAGCCCCGTCATACCATTTAATATACAGATTAGCATTTGCGGCTGTTGTATCAGTATATGTTGGAAGTATAAGTCCGACTGTTGGTTTTACTCCACCGTTAATTGTATATAAAAAATTATTGGCATTAGGATTACCAATACTCCCATTAACGGGGAATAATACTTGTGCCTTTACAGAAAACATTAAGGCAATTAGTATTGATATTAAAAATAATTTTTTCATAGTTAAATATGTTTTATAGTCTTATGCTAAGACTATTGGTTCGATGTCTGTTTGGTTAATGTCCCCAACTAAATCTACTGATAAAGAAATCACATTTGGCACTTCCGCCCAGGCTCTTATAGATTCATCTGTGCTTATTATTCTATCAGTAACCTCAATTGTTATGGTATCATTTGCAGGAACGGTGGCAAAACTTAAAACTGCTCCGGCAATAAATAATCCACTTGGTACAACAAACCCTAAATGCACTTTTACATCCGTATTCGATGTATTACAAAGGGTAATATTTACAGCTTTGACCTCTGAACCATACAGATCATTCCAGTTATAGAATATCTCTGTTTCGGTATTCGGTAATAATGTTTTTACGGTTGCTGCCATTGACTTTTAATAAATTACATAAATATAAGAATTATCCACACAAAAACGATAAAACGCCTCCTAATTCTGGGTTCTTTTTTCTCACCTTCCTGTTCATTATCTTCATTGCCCCGATTAAGGCTTGTCCCCATGCCATTGTAAGGTCATTTTTATGCGTATCTTTTTTATTGAATTTCAGCATATCTTCTAACAATGGCAAGAACCAATTTTGTTCTAAATGGTACTTATCTCCTTCGTGCAATGGAGTATTTGTAATGCTATTTAATAGCATTATCATTTCATCCATAAAAGCATTTTTACCTCCACTTGGAGCATCACCTTTTACCAATGAGTTTTGTGGCAACCCTATTTTGGATAACATCCAATCAATGTAACCCCTGTCTTGAAAGTAATCTACAATGTTTGAGTTCTTATTTTCTACCTGAACCATAGCCCTGTTAAATACTGCGGCTTTTATTGCATCTTCATAAAATATTTCAGGGTGGCTTGGCCGGTTACTGTAAATCATTGTTGGGCATTTATAAATACCCGTTTCAAAAAAGTCTAAGAACTTATGATTTACCATTGCTCCATTTGAAAGCCTGTTACCTGATGTGTGTCTTTTATCATAGGGGTCAATGCCCAATGAATTACCAACTATTATTGGCGGCATTGGGATTCCATCACTATCTCTTTTTAACGGGTCTTTTTCATGCTCTAAAGGGATATAGCTGTAACATACTCTTGCGTTATCAACATTAAATTCTGTGGCATCTGACATCCTCCAAACCACTTCTGAATCAACTACTCCATCCTTCCATTCGTGAATACCGTAAACCGTAATTGGTTCATTTGTTTTTGTGTCTTTTACTTTACTTCCTAAAAGAAGGATATTTCTTTCAGCTATACCTTCTGTATTATCCCAAATTCTTACCTGATCTGTACTGCCAAACATCTCATGCTCATTAAGCGGCAAAGCCCTTATTTCACTCATTAAAAACTCTTTTGGAATAGATTTCCTGTCCTGCATTATTTTTGCATAAATATCCTCTGCATCTGCATCACCCCATTTATCATACATACCTTCAATTCCTTCCAATGGATTTGAATAATATCTGAATACTCTTGTTTTAGTTGAACCGGCCTCTGTTAATTCATCCGGGTTACTACCCTTCCAAAATTCAAAGGCTTCATCATTATGCTTTCCTGATGTATCTGCGGGAGAAGAAAATATATCAAATATTCCTTTTCGTTCTGTTCCAGGTGCAATGAATTTCTGATAGTTTAAGAACGTAGCGTAAAAACTACATTCCTCCCATTTATTCACTTCATCCAATACGCACCTTCGCATATTATTCATGGAATCAAATACATTGTGTCCTGATGCTCCATAAGTAAGTAAAATATCCCTGCCCTGATGGGTGTCGGTAGCCGTACTTACAAATTTCATTTTTTCAGCGATCTTATCCCCACTGGCAAAATCGGCAAACAGAATATCCTTTACCCATTTATCCATACTGTTCCATCCCATTGTTAAAACTCTCCAGCATGAGTTCATAACAGTATCCCTTGTCTTTGATTGAATACCTACTGATGCAAAGTCCATATTACCTATGGCTGATTCCCAAAGCACATCACTCATGCTTATGGTTGTTTCACCGTCCTGCCGGTTTTTGATTGTATAACTTCCTATGGCTCTTGGATTATTTCTTACCCTTAGTTTATGGTAAACCTGCTTTAATCTTTTCAATCTAAATTCAGGATAACCAGATCCCATTCTGAAATTCTGTAAAAAAAAGTAATAGGATGGTGGCAACCAAACAGGCATCTCTTTTATGAAAATCCAAACTCCTGTCTTTAATATTCTGGTTACTTCCTGCTGCTTGTATCTTTCTGTAACTACATCCGGCACTACCCTTTTCCAAACACATTCTTCCGGTGGTTTATCCCAATTAATTATTTCCTCCAATCTTGTAGGCGCAGTTTTCCAAACATCCTTGTAGTCAAGGATATTGAATTTAACTTTAAAGCCTGTTATTGGGTCTGCTTTCATTAATCGGAACCTGTTTTTGGAATTGATGTAACTATTTTACCAACGCTACTTTGCATCTCAATTATCTTTGCCCATATTTCCTGGTTGCTGTGTACCTTTTCATTACCTGTTTTGCCTGTCAACTGGTTATTCAAATCCTCTACATATTTTAAACGTGCTTTCAGGTTTTTTAAAAACTTCATTTCATCCCTGTTTAATTCTTCCTGTAAAGCAATTTCTTCCGGGCTTTTATCACTGGTGTCCTGAATAAGTAATTTTTCCAGATACTTTAATTCCCTTTCAACAAAAAGTTCTTTAAACTCCTGTATCAATTCTTCTGCTGTTTTTTTTCTTGCCATTGTTATTGAGCCTGTAAAGCATTTTGTTGTTGAAGATTATTTTTAACAGTAAGGGTTTCAATGTTCTTATCTGTCTGCGCTTTATTCCTGTCTTTCTGTAATTGATTTTTTATCAGCCCTTCCATTTGAATTTCGCTCATACCTAACTGTCCTGCTAACTGTGTTATCTGTGCCTGTACAGTTCCTTTGGCATAGGTGTTTTTAATATTTCCTTCTGCTTCTGCCGCTTTAGATGCGACTTGGTTTTCTCCCTGCTGCTTAATCAATTCCTGTGATTGCTCAAATTGCTGCTGCCTTATTTCATCGGCACGTTTTTTAAATTGCTGCTCTTTAACTGCAATAAATGCCCATTGGTCTTTCGGATTAGCAATGTTATTAACCATAAATGAATCGGATGCTGATAATACACCGGCCTGTTCTAATTGTGTCAGTTTATTTTTGAATAACTGCCTTTCTTCTTCACGCTGTTTTATTTTTACAAATACTCCTATTTCATGCAGTGGTGCATCCTTTAACCCGTCAATAACACTTACTTTTTTTGCGCCAATTACATTTTCAATAGCTTTTTTGGGTTTTCCTCCTTTTCTGATCGCATCCTGAACAATACTTGCCCATGTTGAAAATAATGCTTGCATCTGAAACTCTACGCCTTCGTTACAATAATGAAGTGCGTTTATACTTGCATTGATAAGTAGTTTCTGCAATCCTATTAAACCTTCTTCATTTGCACTTTGTCCAGTAAGTTGTTGGTTAACTCCTGTGATACGGGAAATATTTATATTGGCTGCTGCAATGATATTCATGTACCCGATTATTTCTGATTTTAAACCTCCGGGTATATCAATAAACGGTTTAAACTGACCATCATTTTTACCATCAAACCCTTCGGTATCTCCAAGCATAATATTCTGTTCCCATGCAAGGGTTAAAAGCCTTTCCATTGTCCAGTCATTTGCATCATCTTTAAGGCTTTCTAAAGCACTACGCATATACCTTAAATCAAAATAACCTCCACCTGGTTTTGACATGATAACTGCGTGTTGCAATTTAATATCTGCTATCTGTGCTTTTTTATTTTCACCTATTGATAATTCAACAGCACTTTTTTCCTGACTTTTATAAATGTTGGTAGAAAAGTTTTGATAGCTTTCTTTACCCTTTGTTCTTTGTGAATATGGCAGTTTGTGCATACCAAATACTTTTTCTGTATTTTGCAGCCACCAGAAACCGTATGTATTTTGCGCCCATATTTTTTCTGTTGCTTTATCCGGGTCTGTTGTGAATGTAGAAAACCTGCTATTCTTTCTTTTGCTTATGCCAATCCAATCAATTGTTTTTACTTCCACATACAGCAAATTCATTTTCCATGTATCCCAATTATTTCTTGGCTGCTTTTCAATTTTATTACAAAAGCAATATCCCCATTGAGCATTATTTATTAGTTCTTCCAATTCTTTTTCACTCCCGATTTCACTTCCGAAATAATCAAATAACTGCATTGGCGTAACTGCCTTTGGAATTATCCTGTGGGTATTATCTGAATAGTCCGGCAACTCACTGTATGGTGTAAGTACCGAACCTGGATATTCGTATTCGGCATCCGGCAATCCTGTCAAATCATTTTCATAAGCACTATGGCATGAAACCCCGTATTTCATGTGGTCTTTAATCTCCATCAACTTTAACTGGTTTATCTTTTTAAGTTCTTTAAAATATTCCAGTATTGTTTCAAATGCGGTTTCAATTTTTAATGAATAAATCAGGTTGATAAATATATCAAGTTCGTCATTATTGGTTAAGTCCAAACCGAATGGGCTATCTGAAAATTCTACCGAAGCGTTTTCGGTAGTGCCTAAATCTACCTTACCTAAATTCAACCTGTCCTGTACATCCTGTAATTCCAATTCAACTGCTGCCTTATTCTTTAAAAAGTTTACATCACTTTGTTTCTTTTCAATAGCCAACGGATCTACAGCAACGCATGATATTTCAATGGGTATTTTTTGAATGATAGAAATTGCGCTATTTAATTTCTCTGGTATAAGCGGGTAACAATAATAATCAATGCCTATGGCTGTTCTTTTATTCTCCAATGTATTTGCATTGGAGTTTTGCAATAGCCGCTTTTGTTCTGACTTGAAAATCTTTTTAAATGGAAGCAGGTCAAATTCCCCTGCTGCATATTGCTCAATTTCACGTACATTTTTCCCTTCCAGTAAAGAAAATGTAGCAGTATTATGCCAGTAGTAATTAATTACAGAAAGTGCAAAATCTTTACCAGAAACCTTATCAAGCGGGTTTAAAAAGTGAAATGACGGAATGAAATTTGCCATGATTTTTATAGTTTAACTTGCTTTTTGTTTAATTATATTTTTTGTCCTAATTGGTTTTTCAAATATATCTTTTACATTCCACCCTTGCTTATACCTATCACGTATAACATTAACGTCAATATTTAATATTTCAGCCCATTTAGATGTATTGTTCTTTTGACCTTTATATGATATAAGTATAGCATTTTTTCTATACTGCATATTTTCTTTTCTCGTTAAAAAGCAACAATACTTTGGAGAGTATATTTTGCCTGTTTTATTTGGGGATAACTTATCTTTATCAAGCTGTAATCCAGGTTTCCACCCATTTGCTACCGCCCAATTATAAAATGCCATGCAAGATTCTCTCCATTCTTTACAAACTGTAACCCCATTACCTCCATAATTTTTATACCCAATACTTTTTTCCCTATAGCATCTGCTAATCATATTATTCCATACCGAAAACAAAGGGTGTTTATTAAGGCCATGCTGAAAATTGGCGGGGTTCTTTTCGTTTTTAGCCAATACCATTTCTATTCTTTTGCACCCACAAGACTTAGTACTACCGCTTGTTAAATGACCTAATTGGTAATTCTTTATTACCCCACAATCACAAACTGCAATTACATAAACTCTACCGTTTATCTTTTCAGTTAACCCAGTTATTGTAAGCCGATTAAACCGATTACCTATTAATTCTTGTTCTTTTAATACTTTGGGCATACCTTATATTTTACGCTGTAAATAACTTGTTTGGTTGTTTATTATTCTCTACCCCGCTTAACTTTAATAACCGTTGTCTTTTTTCTTCCATTACTTCATTAAGATTTTTTACCATTAAGTTGTAACTCATTTTTATGGTTTCGATCTTAGCTGTTTTTGCAAGTGCCTCAAACAAATCTTTATACAGATCAGATAACGGTACTGCTGATATTTGATTAAGCACAAGTGCTACTTCCATGTTGGTTAAATCTTCCACTTTGGTCTTAGCCAGTTTCTTTATTACATCTGCCGGTATTCTGTGTGATGCCGGGGCAAGTCTGAATATTGCCTTTTTAAATATTTCCATTATGTCATTGGGTAGTTTATCCCCTTCGTAAACTGCATCATTCCATTTTTTAAATTCCAAATCAATTTGCTGATTAATTTCTGTTTCTGTTGTCATGTCGTTTCGTTTTTATTTTAAATTTGAAATTACTTCTTTTTAGCCGATACTTTTTTAGGTAGCTTCCCTTTGGTTACTGACTGCCATTTATTGCAATCCCAACTTCCATTCTTCCCTTTGGCTTTAAGGGAGAAACAAAGTCGTTGCTGTGATTTTGAAACAAAAGGCATTTCGTTTAATTTTAAAAGTTACCAATTATCTTTCTTTGAAAACCTGTTTACTTTTTATTCAAATCATACGTTTGCGTACCAACGCCAAAAATAGAAGTAACGCCAACTGTAAATATTGCTTTAACCCCCTGATCTTTTATTGCTTCCATTAGTCCGGTAAATACCAATGGAGTTAAATGTTCTTTTAAGTATCTATCTACGCTTACCTCTTTATCATCTTCCTTTGCTCCCCAATTCATTACTACTTTATCGCCAATTGTTGTTCTACCTGAAAACATATCAATTGCCATTGCCGGTACAGGTGCTAACTTGCCTCTGGCAAAACTTAAGATAATATCAGCCCTTGTTTTTCCAAATGGCCCTTCTCCTGTTAGGTCAAATATTTTTCCGCTATTTGCTGATTTTCGTTGTCCACTTATTGCTTGGGCTGCTACTCTTACATATTGCTGAAATCCACCCCAAATATCCCATCTTGTATTGCCTTGTTTTATCTTTCCAAAATCGGAACTTCTTGGGTCTGTTTCTACCGTTATTTTATCTTCATCATCATCTTCACCACCGGCAAAAGAAAATAATCCTAAAACTAACATCCCTAATCCTATAAACTTACCCATATCTTTAAAATACGCCTCACGAACTTCTTTAGGAACTGTTTTATAAAATCTTGGTTGTGCCAAATAAGTAAGCATATTTAATCTTGATGCAATTAATCTGGGTGAGAAGAATAATGAATTAAGAAGCGGTGCAATTTTATTTAATTTTTCACCTACATTACCCCTGCCTGTGGAATTGTTTACGTAGTCAGCCATTTGCTTATATTGTTCTGGACTGTTTTCAAATGTCAAACCTCTTTCCTGCATTGCATCTGCAAATCTATTAAACACATCAACTCTCATTTTATTTAAGAACATAGAATAGGAGCGTTCACTACCTTTTACAAGATTAGTTCCAGGAATTTTAACTTTCCCGATATTCAACGTCTTGCCGATTATAGGTATTTTTTCTGCAAGGCTACTCATAAATCCTTCCTCCCTTGCACTAAGTAATGGATTAGTACTGTCTGTTATTCCTAAACCTGATTCTTCCATTAATGCAAAACGTGGAGTTTCTTTTAAATCAAAAAACCACCTGTCATACATTTTTTGCGATACCCCTGCTTTTATCATATCGGCTGCTGCACCACCTAATTTTATTTTACCGTCTTGCATCCCTACATTAAATACTAATGATGGATGTGAAATAGTTTGCACTATACCTTGTCTTAGCATTGCTGAATAATCAACTATGGTCATTAATGTACGTGGTATATTGAATATTTCTGCTACCCCTTTTTGCGCCTTTTCCCAATTTGATAAATTTTGTTGTTGTTGTTTTATTATTCTTAACTGCCTATCCATTTTTAACTTTACCATTTTATCCTTTAAGTCCAATGCTTCTTTATCAAGTTTAATTGGGTCTTTTTTAATTGGTATGTCAAAGTTTCCAGTAGCTAAATCATTTTCAAGTTCCTTTATCTTATTAGCAGTTCTTGTTTTAAATGTTTGCAAAGCAATTTCTTCTGGTGTTTTCTTCCCTAATTCACGAATACGTTCTTTTTGCTCTTGTGTTGCTTTTTTTAATCGTTCTTTTTCAATTTTACTTTGCTCTTTTTCAAATTCTCTAATAAGCCGTTCTTCCTCTTTTTGTGCTTCCTTTATTTTATTTGCAGCCTCCCGTTTTTCATTTCCGAACTCTTTTATTTTATTACGTAGGCTTTCTATTTCTTGATTTCTTTTTATTTTCTGTCTTTCATTAGTTGGTTCTATCCCATTAATTAAATTTGAAAGTCTTGTAATTAATTTTGCTTCCTCCCTTAAATCAAAAATAGCGGCTGAAATTTCATTCCTTGTTTTTCTTTTCCCATTATAATTACCGGCAATAATATCATGTACATCTTGTTCTGTTATTTGCGGGATATACGCCTGTAATTCTTGCTGAATATTTGTTATAATATCCCCTAATTTTGAAATACCTTCTTCTACATAACTTTTCATTAATCTGGTTACGTCTGGAGCAATAGCAAATAATTCTTTAGCGTATGGAATTGGGGTAACATTAAATTCACCTCTTGCTTTTTTAAGTTTTTCGCTAATACTTTCTTCAATCTTTTTTCTTTCAGCTACATAATCATCATGTGTCTTTTTTGTTTTCTTTGAAGATATTTTTGTCTTTTTTACTACTTCTATAGATTCCTTTTTTGTATCATCTGATTCTAATTTAGAAATCTTTTCATTATATGCTGCTTCTGCTGCTTTAATTTCCTCATACTCTTTTATTACCTGTTCTTTTTGTTTTTCGGTAAGTGGTGCATTTTGGTTAAGTTCAATTTCCTGCACAAGCATCCCTGCCATACTATCATCAACTGGAATTAACCCTTTTCTTGCAACTAAACTCTTAGCTACTTCCCTACCACCCATTATATCACTAAGGTCTTTGGCTTCTTTGTATTCATTAAGTAATTCATTGGTAGGAGAAACATTAATCCTGGCTTTAAGGGAGGCTAAATAACGCATCATCATCCTTTGGTCATACTTATCTGCCTCTACGCCACTTTTTAACTTATTAAGCATCTTAGAAATAGCCTGTGTATCTTCTTTTATCCGCTTGTCAACCTCGGCATCCCATTCCGCCATAGTTTCTGGTTTTGTATCATAGGTAGGCAATCCTAATTCTGCGGCAACCGCATCCGTTTCGGCATGAGTAATTCCGGTTAATTCTCCCTCACCTTCTACTGGTTCTCTTTTGGGTTTAGCCTCCTTTGGTTTTGGCTGCTCCTGTTCTTCATCTCTTAAAATATCTGCTGCTGCACGTTTAGTAAATTCATCAAAGGTTAGGTTCTGTAATTCTGCTGCTGTAATATCCTTAAACCCTGCGGCTGCTTTTATTTTATTCCAAAGGTTATTTAACCACTCTTTGAAATCTTTTTTTCTTGTTTCTCCTACAAACTGCGCTCCCTTATCTCCTATTGCCATTGCAAGGGCTTCATGCTTCATGTAATCACTGTATTCTTTGCTTCCTTCGCTACCAAGTTTTGATGCCTCTGCTTTATAAAATTCATTGTTTCTTACTTCTTTAAGGTACTTTGAATTTTCGGTTAGTTGCATACCCCTGTTATATACTTCGGTATTATTCAGTTTTGCCCATTCAGTCCATATATGGCTTGCTTCGTGTATCGGTGTGTTAGTGTTAATTTCTGCCCCGTTCAAATAAATTTTCCCATCATGCGAAAAACCCAAAATTTTCCCATCAGGCGACTTCATAAACATCGGCAACCCCGTTTCAACCTGTTCTTTCATTTCTGGTGTTATATCTACTGAATGTTGAGTGGATTCATTTATTTCACCAGTTTTAGTTTGTGTATCTATGGCAGCACTTTTAAACTCTGCAATAGCTTCGGAAGCGGAATTACCACCAACAGCCATCATAAATCCACTTGGGTCTTTTACAATCCAATCTCCTTTTTCTACAACATCTTCTCCAGGCATACCAGAAATATCCTGTGTCCCATCATATTGAAATGCAGTTAAATTTTCATTCTTCCCTTTATTTATTGTTACTGTTTTCGGTTCCTGCTTAAACAAACTCTTTGCTACGTTACCTACTATGCCTAATTTATTTTTTGCAGGATTACCGTAAAAGCCTGTCATGCCTTCACCACCTACTTTTAAATCATTGCCTTGAAATTTAGCCGCATATTTTGCTGACATAACCTTCTCTGCCATATCCTTGCCTATAACTTCTGACAAAGGTTTTCCATAATATACCTCTGGGCTTACTCCCGGACTTTTTTGTTGTGCTACTTTACCTGTCGCTTTATCAACAGTTAATGCGTGTATTCCACCTGCTTTTAAGCTGATAGTTATATCAATGGTATTATCTTCCTCATTTACTCTATTTTCTGCATGACGTTGAATGTAGTCAACCTGTTTTGAAAGGTCGTAGCGTTCTGCCTGTTGTTCTCCAGTAGTCCATGCTATTTTATCAGCACCTTGTTTTACTGCTTCTTTCAATGCTACTTTAAAGGCAAGTTTAGTCCATGCGTTTGTATCGGTTACGAATGGAGCAGATGGAATTAATGTAGTTTTTGAATTATTACTCATGTAGTCATTAACCATCCCTTGTGCTTCTTCTTTAGTCTTAGCTAACAATCCCCACGTATCGCCCTGTGCATCATATATCTGAAATCCACCCCTCTCTGGTACAATTTTAAAATTACCACCTTTGTCAAACCCCTTCTTTCTGCCAACCTCACCCCAATCACTTTGCAGTTCTTCGATGAACAAAACTTTTTTACCTTCTGCATCTAACCGGGTATTCATTCTTACATGGGCAAGTATGTTGGGTTCTGACCAGTGATTAGATTTGAATACACGATCTCCAATTTGCTGCGGAATCCCTTTATATCGTTCTTTATCTTTTTCAAATGACTTCTTAACTAATGTAAGAGCAGCATCCGAAAGATCTTCAAGTTCTGTTAAGTAATTACCACGCCTCTTTTCATCGGCATACCATCTTTCAAATGACATTGAACTTACTTCAATAGCTTTTTCCGGCATTGTAATCAATACCTCTTTGTAGTTTGTTTTTTCACCTGGTAGTTGATAGCCTGAATACTTTGGATCGCTTTCATCATTTGATCTCCCCCCGTCTGATATTTCAGATATTTCATAATGCTGTTCAGCTAATTCTTTAACCCTGGCTGGCAATGCTTCATATTCGGCATCATCATAAATATCTTCACCTTTTTTATTTTGAACGAACCAATCACCAGACATATCCGCACTCATTCCATAACCAAGAGAACGCAGTTCGTTTCTAATATCTTCAAGTTTTTCAGCATTTGATTTTTCATCACCAATCTTTCCCCCTTTTACTACTTCAACTACTTCAATACGGTTTTCTTTCAAAAACTTTTGAATATCAGATTTTGATACAGAACCTGTTTGTGAATTTAGCCAATCGGTTAACCCAGTCCACTTAGCTTCTTCTCCTTTGAATTTATCTGCCCATTGTTTTGCAGGTAGTTTATCACCTTTAAATTCGTTAATAGTTTTTTCCAGTGGTGAGTAAAATCCGTTCACCACATCTACATCAACACGCTTAACTGTTGCTTTTTTACCATTGGGCATTGTCATTTGAAAACTTGCACTATCTCCATCCTTAACCACACTATCATACTTCTGCATTAATGCTTTTTCATCTTTAGCAATAAATACTTTACTTGCTGCTGTACCTCCAAATAAACGGGATAGGAATTTACCTACTCTACCAATTACACCACCTGTTACTTCAATGGGTGTGCTTTCTTTTGTTTTGTAAAATTCATTGTAAGCCTTTTCTACAAGGTCTTTCATTTCTTGGGAGTTATCACCCAGTTCTTTTGCTACATCGTTCTGTATGTCCTGTAATGATGCTGTACCTTCATCCACATAGTCTTTTACAATATCCTTCATGTCGGATATTTCCTGTGTGGTTGGTGATTGAATTGAAAATAGGGATTGTTGGGCTTTGTCGCCTTGTATTAAATCTTTTTCACGTAAAAGGTGCTTGGCTAATTTATCATTTACAGATGCCAGTTCACCACGTTTTGTTTCAAGTTGTTTTTGGTAAGCATCTTTAACTCCATTTACATTATTTTCAAAATCTAATGCAGCTTTATCAACAGCTTCTTTGGTGTTCTCTCCTTTTATAAGTGACCGAATGGCTTTGTCTTTAAGTCCTGTCCATCCAGTTTTTTTACTTGGGTTAACTGCCAGTTTTAATTCTGTCTGTTGTTCTTCAATTTCCCTTAATTCTTTTTCCCACTGAATACGGTTTGCACTTTTATTTACTACCCTATCAAGATTTAATGGTTCTTCCGGGGTGAACTTTGCATTGTTGATACTACGGTTTAAAGTGTTTGAGGCATTGGCTAAATCTTTATCTGTTGGGATATTCTTTTTATCCGCAGCCATAAACTCAAACAATTCATTTTCGTGAGCATTGGTTAGGTGGTCATTCTTTGCTCTTATATCCCCGATCTTGGTGGCAATGTTTAAAATGTTATTCTTGGTATCTCCTTCGCCTTTATCTAAGGCTTCAAGGGCTTGCATGGCTTTACCATTTGGATTAAGGTGTGCAATACTTACAATCCTTTTTGCACTGCCTTCCTGTTCGTTTTCTTTGGCTTCTTTTAGTACTGCATTATAGCTTTCTCCAGCCAGTAATTTTTTACGGTAATAGGCTGCATTTTCAATATCGGTTTGCAGTGTACCTAACTTATTTGATTTAAGTGAAAAATCAATAGCTTCCTGTGGTGTGCCTTCAAAATAAGTTGCAGGAATTGTAGTTGCCTTTCTACGCTTCATCCCTTCCAAACGGCTATGTCCACTTAAAACATAGGTGTTCCCATCTGGATGCTTATAAACTACTATCGGCTGTAATTTATTTTTGTCAAAATTCTCTGCAACATTGTTGGCACTACGTTCTGAAAACTTATTTTTCCTTCCCTGGTATTCCTGTTCATTAGTTTTTATTTCTGAAATAGGCACATTAACTACTTCAATGGCAGCATTTATTAATTCGTTGGCTTGGTCTATTGCACCTTCGATTTCCTTGCTGCCAATTCCTGCTGCAACTTCTGATTGCTGTTCAATAGCCTTGACATTTGGCTCTTGCTCAATGTTATCTTCTTTGGTGAGTTTGGCGACTGCGATTTTATTTTCGGCAGGATCTTCCGCAATAATGAGTTCATCTTCCGATATTTTAGTGTTTTTAATAATGTTATTATACCTATCTGTTATCTCTTTTACTTTTTCGGAAGTGTCGGGAGAAACGTATTCAGTTGGTTTAAATTTTTTAGGGTCTGGGCTTATGCTTTTTTTAAAATCCTGTAACTCTTTAAACAATACTTCATGTGCTTTTATTGCAGCCTGAATAGCTTTTTCTTTACCGCCTTCTTTCGATAAATCTATCCCCTCAAAATATTTTTCAAGTTGTGAATCACCCTTTATATGAAGTTCTATACAGTCTGCCATTTCTAAATTATAAAGTGTTTTAAAGTTAGTTCTACTATCGCCACTATATCACTATCTTCTGCTAATATACGCTCTCTTTGTTGACGTTGCTTTTTTTCTGCATCATATTGACTTTGATTTACTCCTAACCCACCACTTCCACTTGTTGAACCTCCAGGTGGTGTTGGTGTAACTATTATATCATCAATAAGGGTTAGGTTATCTTCTATTTCCAACCCAATCTCCTTAACCAACAAATCAGTTAATATCAAAGAATCTGTTTTACTCAACCCGATCTGATTACTTATTTCATCAGAAAGGGTAATGGCATCGGATAATGATATAGCAAACTGTCTTGCTACATTTATCACATCCATTAATACTATCGTATCATCAATGTTAAGTTCAAAACGCTTAACGATAGCATCTGTCAATGAAACTGTATCACTCTGGCTTAGTGTAACAGTTTTTGCAATGGCATCTGAAAGCGTTACGGTATCTGTCTTGGATAACCCGATATTTTTAATAACTGAATCAGCAAGCGTAACTGAATCCGATTTACTTAACCCGGTTTCCTTTGCAATAGCATCACTTAATGTTACTATGTCCGATTTTGAAAGAACTATTTGTTTTGCTATATCATCTGATAGCGTAACAGCATCACCTAAACTTATATTGTATGTCGTTCCACCCCCCCCTGCAAGTTCAAAGTTTATATCAGGGAAAACAGGCTGTGTATAAACCGATAACGCAAAATCAACAGAACTTAAAACAGGTTGAGTATATACCGTTAAAGCAGATTCATAAGGGGATATATCCGGTTGCGTATAAGCGGATAAATCAAAATCTACTGCGTTTAACGCTGGTGGTATATATTCTGCCACATTATTCTAAATAAGGACTTCCCGGTGCTGTATAATAGGTTGCCCCTGATTTATACTGCACAAAAGCCGCCCCGACTTTACCTGTTTTAATTGTTGATGCCCATGTTCCACCTGCTCCTGTTACTATTTTTTCAACTAATACTTGATTAGTCATTAATTCATCATCTGCCTCAACCACTGTTACTATTGCACCGGCAACTGGAACGGCACTTAATGTTACTGTACCACTTATTGCAAAAGTAGCAATTTCATCTTCTTCCCACATAAACTCTGTGAACCAATTAGAACTTAGTGCTGCGTTACTTGCCACCGATGCTCCAACAACTTGCACAAGAATTGATTCTCCCGGTCTGATAATAAAGTCGTGATTTTCAACAAGCAATGGGAGGATATTATTATCGGAAGCAATGACTTGCTCTACTATGGTGTGCATCCGACTGCAATACTGTTGCCATATAATATCACCTGCCGTTGCGGTTATTGGCTGTCCATCAATTATCGCTGTCCTTATTTCTACTGAATCACTTGATGATTGTGTTGTTTGCCATGCCGTTTTACTTAAAATCGCACCACCACTAATTGATGTTGCACGGCTAAGTTTCACCTGTGGCATAACCGAAGTTAAAGCAGCCAAAGTATCTATTTGGGCTGTTGCTCTCCTGATAATAATATTCACTCTTGAACCTATCTTATTGGTGATAGTACATAGGTTTTGTGTAGTGCTATTATTACCAATCGTGGTAGCTGACGGTATGCTTCCTTTAAATGATATTGCCATGTCTTATTTTTAATCTTCTTCCCATACTATATTACAAAACCAATGATTCGTAGCAGGGTTAGAAGCACCTGCTGAAGCAACTATTTGTATAAGTAATGCCTGATTCTGTCGAAGAATAAGGTTTTGTGTTTCTACGATAAGCGGGGCTACATTGTTATCAGGAGCAAGCACCTGACCTACTACTGTGTGCATCCGCATACAATATTGCTGCCATAGCGTTGTACCTGCTGTTGATGTAATTGCTGTTGCAACGCCACCGTCAGAAGCAGTACCTCCCCGAATAATTGTATTTGCATTTGAAGCATTTGTGGTATCAAATTGCCCTTTTGAAATTACTGTGCCTCCTGTTGGAACGGCTGTTGCTCGTGAAAGTTTTACCTGTGGCATTACTGAAACGAGAACTGCGGTTGCATCCACCTGTACGGTAATTCGCCTGATTGTAACCAACTTTGTTGCATCAATGTTTTCAATAGTAAAAAGGTTCTGCGGTGTTGCCGCCGTACCTAATGTCCTGAATGATGCTGCTGTAAAATAACCTGCCATAAATTTGTTTTTTTAAAAGTTAAGATACTGTTAAAGTCCAAGTAATTACGATACTGTCCACTGCTGTTTTATTCACCACTGCAAACGAAGCACTCATCCACATATTTACGGTATTGGCTGTTACAACATCAAATGTTCCGGCTTCGGTTATTGCACCTGTACCAACACCTGCGCCAAATGTAGCCACCACTGTTACCACTGCCGCAGGTGCAGTTTTTGAATCAAAAGCTACTCTGGCAACCTCTGCCCCCAGTAAAGTAGCAGCGGGAGAGCCTGTGCCAATAGCCATCCATCCCATTTTTGGAAGGGTAGGTGCTGCCAATATCTGATTAGCAACGCCATTCTTTCCGGCTGTTGTTACTGTGTTTTTTATAAACCTTTCATCTTTAAGTTTCCAGTTTTCATCAAATAGCTGAACGTGCATATTCGCATAAATACCTAAAGCAGATGCCATTCCTTTGGTAACACCCATTGAAATTTCATCTGTTAGTTTTGCATTTGACTTTATCATAACTTATTTTTTAATTGCTATTTGATTTGCTGGTTTATAATTAACCTTTACTGATTCAGTTGCCCCGTTCCACCCTTTTACCAATACAAAACTTTCAGGTAATAATCTGTTTTCCAATGCCTCAATTACCTTATTATTTGATGCTACTATATCCTCACATATTTTCTGTACCGAAGTTACAAATTCTTTTGGGTTTAAATCTACTTTTACCTCTGGTTTTGGAATATCCTGGATTGCTGATACTAACTTCTCCATTTTATCAGCCTGATTATTAAATGCGACCACTACTGCTTTATCATCTTTATTATTTAAAGCAGTGGCTAACCCGTTAAAAGCCTTAATCAGTGCTTTGTTACGTTTGTCAGCCTGAATATCATCAAACTCCCGTTCATCTATTTCTTCTATATCGTCAATCATAAACATTTTATTAATGCTTCAAGTCGCTTACTTCTTTTAATTAAATCATTCTGAATATCCCGTTTGGTTTCATCCTTTTCTGTTATTCTGCTCTTTGATTTAACTTGCCTTTTTTTACCTGTCAATTCATTTAATTTTGGATCGCTCTGTTCAATAAACTTCAAACTCAAATCAGGCTTTATTACCTTCTCTATCTCTGCATCCCTTTCTTTTTCAAGTTTGGTTATGGCTTCGGTCTTTGGTTCGGCTACCTCTCCCCCTTTACCACTACCTTCTACTACATTAGATGTTAGTGGTTCTGCTTTGGGAGTGGATAGGGATTGTTCTTTGGTTGCAAGTTCAAGTATTTCTTTTGGCACTTCTAATTCAGCACTCTCAATAATTTTTTTGGCATCATTCGCTGTCATTGCCCCTTCTTTTACAGCTTTTTCATATTTGCCATCTGCCAATGCTATGCTTATAGATAATTTACTACTTGGTAAAAACTTCCCTTCACTATGTAACTTTTCATACTCTTTTACTGTATCGTAATCTTTTTGACTGAAAAAATCTGCTTTGTTTTTAAGCAAAAATTTCATATAAGCATCTAAATCTTTTATTTCTGTATTTTCATAAACGCCGTCTTTAGCTTTTATGCCAATAGAATTAAGATACTTTTCATACAAACCGTCAGTACCGCTCCACCCCATTATCTTATTGGATATATACCTTGCTTCGTTAAATATACCTTCCCATTTATCCCTATTTTTAACATCGTATTCAGCAATATCATACATCCATGCAGGCTTGCTATTACCCTTTAAGTCCACATCATTCCCAATGATAGATTTAGTTCCATTTTGGGTATTGCCGATACGTTTATCCATATCCTTTTCCCCATCAATATTGACAATTTCTTCATTCTTAATACCATTTTTTTCTGTTTCATTTTTGTTTATTTTAATGTTATCTACTACTCCATCCTTACCTGATTGCTGTTCGGTAGGGGGTGGTACAACTTCTGTTGTAGCTACTTCTGGTTGCTGATTAAGTTTAGCCAGTAGCATTTTAGCGTTTTGATCTGCTACTTTAATTGCTTCTACATTTGACAGGTTATCAACTTCGGGTAAGTTTTCTTTTGCAAGAGCAAGTTTTTCCTGCATTGATAATTCACCCCACTGTTTTTTTACTTCCGCTTCTGTCTGTACTGGTTCTACATAATTTTTCTTAAAGGCTGCTAACCTTTCTTTTTTATTGGTGGGTTGTTTTACTTCTTCCGGTTTTACTTCCGGCTGTGTGGTTTCAACTGGTTTGGCAGGGTATAATTCAATAGCTGCGTTTGTCAATCCTTCCCCAAACTGATTTACAGTGCTATTTAAAGCCATTGTTGCCATTTCGGCTGCATCTTCACCTTCGTATGGATTTCCTTTATCATCAAGGTTCTGTGCTTGCTGTGCTATCATTTTTAAGGCTGCTTCATCTTCCATGTTCTGAAACACTCCTAACTTACCTGTTTCTCTTGCTGCATTTAATAAATCAATGGCTTCTGCTGTAGCATCGGTTGTTATTTTTTCATCAGTTGTTTCTTCTGTGGTAGTTTCGGGTGCGACTTCTGCTACAGGTTCTACCACATTTCCAAATTCATCAATCTGAACTTTATTATCTAAAAGCTGTGTTTGTTGGCTATTAAGATTTTTTAATTTTTCATCAATCTTTTTAATTACCGCTTCATCTTCAACTCCTTTTTTCTGTTCAATTAATAATTTCTGTGCTGTTGAATTTGCTACAAATAATTCTTTTTGTGGACGGGTTAATTCCCTGCCAATAACCTGCTCTGCTTTTTTCAGTTCCGATAATCCAACTTCTGCTGTATTAAGTAATGATATTTTACTGTTCAATTCCTGTTGATCGTAATTACCTTGCTTAAAGCCTATCATTAAAGCGTCCATTGCTTCGTCCTTGTAAACTGCTGCATTATAAATAACAGATGAAGGTGCAATATTCCTTTCTTGCTGAACATCTTTATGAACTCCCATCCCTCCAATAAGCACAGTACCAATAGCTGTTTGAATAGCAGTGTTTTTTGCATCTTCAATTGCCTTACCCACATTCATATTCGGATCTCCAAATAACATTCTTGAACCGCTTTCAAAAAGGCTTGTGGCAGTTTCTTCCAATGTTTCTTTTCCTATGTTGGTTGCATATTTTTTACCATAATCCAGAAATTCATTTTTTGCTTTGGTTAAAAGTTGGGTAGCTAATTTATCAGTAAAACCTTCTGTTCCCATTTTAGATGCCAATTCAGAATAAGCACCTTTAACGCCTTGGATATTAAATAATTTGCTTTCAGGGAATATTTTTTCACTTGCTCCATTGGCTAAAGCAATTAAGCCTGCATAAGTTGTTCTACCTAACCCGCTTTCAATAGGTAAATCAAAAGCATCTTTATACGCCTGATCGTAACTGGTTAATGTACCACTACTCCAAAATCCTGCACCTGATGCAGCCACTTTTGAAAGACCTGCTAATCTTCCCAATCCTGCGGTTGCTGTCTGCATTAAACCTTGTCCAATAACCTGACCTGTTGTGTTAGCAATATTTTGTGCTGTGCTGGCTGCTGTAGTTAATTGTAATTCGTCATTTGCACCTACCGTTGTTGGAAATAATTCTGCTGCTTTTTTTTCTGAAAGTGCAGTAACATCATCCCTTACACCTACTATATCTCCCAATGATTTTACAGAACTTGTAAAGACTTCTTTGATGGCTTTTATAGGTTCACCAAAGAAACTGTAATCTTTAACACCTACGCCGCTTTCTGCATCATCAATGGCATCTTTTACCACTTGGCTATTCATATCATAGCCCTGTGCTTTTAAATGTTCTTTTAGCGTTATTCCTTTATACCCACTTTCTTCATATCCTTTTACATTCCCACTTTGTATGGCATTGAAATTATTTATATCTGCAATAACAGATTGCTTTAAAAGTATCGGATATTCTTTTTGTAAAACCTGTGGTGATTTGTAATCTTTTTGCTTTGATGCTATATCATCTTTTAATTGAGTAACCATTTGCTGATAAGTAACCTTTTCTTCTTCGGTAAGCGTTCCTGCATTTGCTTTTTCAGTAGCCAATTGAACTATATCGGATAAGGCAGCTTGTTTGTAAATTATGTTTTGTCTTATGGAATTATTAAGCCTGCTTTCTACTGCTGCATTTACAGAATTTAAGTTTTTGTTTTCTTCATCTTCATCCCTAAATAGTTTTCCTAACTCATTACGTCCTGATGCGTCTTTTATTCTTCTTTGTTCTTTTGCTTCTGTAATATTTTTTAGTTCGTTCTTAAAAACTAAATCCCCAATTTTTTTAACCCCGGCATCATAAGTAAGATTCCCATTAGCTACTTCTGTTTCTACTTTCTGTATAATATCTTCCCCTATTGTTGCTTTTAAAGTATTTAGAACTTTATCATTCCTGTTTTTAATAGGGTTGTAATATTGTTGCTGTGTAGCTATTAATGATTTATCAACGTAACCTTCATCATCTTGTTCCAGCGTTCTTTTTTTGCCATTAATTACTACTTCATTAAGGGAATTAAATTCACGTTCTGTTTTTTGGTTGTAAGCGTTCTGTATTTTATCAATGTAAAGACTTGCTGTTTCCGGTGTGGCAAATACCCCATCAAAAGTATCAGATAGCCCTAAATCTGAATTGGCTTTCTTAACTAAATTATCAAGTTCTGTGGCTTTTGTTTTTTTAACGGTATCAAACTCAATCATAATACCTTTCCCGTCCCTGCCTTGTGCATACGCTTCTACTGCTTCAACTGGTTTATTTGTTGTGGTAGCAATAACCTGTAAATCTATTTGCTCTGGAGTTTTTGAATTAAGCCTTTGCTGTAATGAAGTACGGTATCCTTTTTTATCAATTATATTGGCAGGTATGGCATCATCCGGTATTTCTACTTTGCCTAAAACCTGGCTGTTGGTAATAATAGAATTATCCTTCTTTTTTTTATTTATTTCAAAAGCGGGGTCAAGAAAATTTTCAGTAAAGTTTTCAGTTGATTTTAATTGGGGATTGGAAGTGCCAACTGTTCCACCATCGCTTCCATCTACTGAAACGGTATCTCCAACTTTTTTTTTTACTGGGATACCAAATTCATCCACAAGTTCTGTGGATCTTTTCTTTTTAATCGGTATTCCAAATTCGTCTGCGTTAGGAAACATCTGTTAATCTTTAATTGTTACTCCATTTGCCTTTAGTAATACTTCGTACTCTTTTGCACTATACCCTGCTGCTGCTGCTTTCGATGGTATATCTGACCTGTTAATTTCTGTTTTTGTTTTTGTACTTCCGCTTGTTGTTGTACCACCTCCATCAGTATTAGTGGTAATACCTCCTGTTACATCAATTCCCATGTAAGAGTTTAATTCTTTTGCACCTGAATTTTTAAGTTCTTCATTCAGTATATTTGTTCCGATATTATACAGGTTTGTTGATTTAGTATTGTCTAAATTACCCACAAGCATACCATCTTTTAAGACTTCTATTTCCACTTCTTTGCCATTTACTTTCCTGGGGCCAAAGACATTAATTTTGCCATCTACTAATTGTATTCCATATTTTTTACCGGATAAATCCAATGGCTTAAATCCTCCTGCTGTAATTATTTTTCCATCCTTATCTCTTTCCTCTGGAATTTCAATACCCAAATATTTAAGTTGCTCTACATTAAGCTGCCTTAATTTATCAGGTGTTATTACTCCATTAGAATCTGCAATTTTTAGCATATCAGCATAGATACGTTTAGCCCTTTCCATTGCACCGTTAATCTGTGTGCTACCACCTGATTGGGCTGCTTTCCACTTATCTTCTTCCAGTTTAAGTTGTTTCCCTTTTAAATACTGATCGGCTTTATTATTTCTTATGGTTTCTGCTAATGTTTGCTTTTGAATCGCATTATCATTTGAGGTTAATGTTTTATCTATTTTATCGGGTGCAGCTTTTGCAAACATATCAAGGAAAGATAAATCCTCTGGTTTTAATGGCTTGGTAACGTCTATAAATTTTACATCGCTTTCCTTATCTCCACCAACAAGTAAAACTTTTTCACCTGTTACATCATCAATGTAAGATTTGTTTTTTATATCCTCCAGTCTTTTTTTAGCGTAATCGTTATATCTTTCTGCAACAGCTAATATACCACCAATAATAGGATTGTCTGATTTTACTTTTTCTACATCAACTTCTGTTGTTAGCGATGTTGTAGGCAATTCCCCGACTACATTAATTCCAGATGTGGTAGCTATTTTTTTATAATTAGGATCGTTTAATGCGCTATTAAAAAAGTTTGCAGACGTTGCCCATACGCCAATATCGCTTTCTTCAAAAACTAATTTCTGTTGTTCATATTCTGCCTGTTGTTGCGGTGTTGCATTTGGTGGTAAAATAGGTGCAGCAAAACCATTCCCATTCAGGTACGCAATTTTCCATGTATTGCCTATTGAAAACTGTTTTATTGTTTCTTTAATTGTAGCATTACCATCAAGCCCTGTTTTAATAACGTCTACTTCATCTATAACTGCATCTCCATTTTTAGGAACTACTACTTTATGGTCAGGGATTTCCGGTAATATTAAAATATCGGTGCTATTAAATAAATCTTCTGCCTGTTTAATCATTAACTCTTTTCTATTTGCAGGTATGGTGTTATCTCCCTGTACTTTTGCTTTATAGGCATCAAGTTTTATTTTACGGGCATTGGCAGCGTCTATTTTTTTAAGCATCCCTTGTATGTCAGTCTGAAAAGATACTTCTCTTGCCATTTTTTCTTTTGGACTTGATGGTGTTCCTAATCTTGCTTCTTTAGCCCTGCGTTCAATTAGCTGCGCCTGGGCTTCCATAAGTTCACCTTTGTCCTTTTCAAGTCCATTAACTAAGTCATAAGCTGTTAACTTTGCAAGTTGTTTTATTTTTTCATCTGCATCTATTTGTGCTTGGTCATACTGATCTTTTTTATACCTTAAAGTATAGGCATTTAATAACTCAAATGGTCTTGTGCTTATTTCAAATGCACCTGTGCTACCGCCACCTAATGAACTTTCACCACGATATTGGGCGGCATTTGATATTTCGTTTATTGTAGCCATTGTTATTTTAAATTATCTTGTCACTATTGTTCCCGGTGCTGTTCCTGTTGTTCTTACTGGTGCTGGTGTTGTTGTTACTACCTGACCGCTATTGTTTAAAATTGTTGGTGGCGGTAAAGTATAATTGTCGTTATACAAATTATTTGATGCCAAATTCGTTACGCCTTGCATTGTTAAGTTCAACCCGCTATTTATTGTTTTATTGGCATCTTCTTTTTGTTGGTTCAATGCAGCAATCAAATCTTTTGTTTGATTATCCTGCCATCCCCATTCTGCATCTCGGCTTTTTGCTACCATGTCCAATCCTCCAATATATTTCCCAAACCCTTCCAAATTAGTTGCATGAAACTTATCACCTACCGTTATTATGCCTTGCATATGCCTGTCAAATGCTGCTGCTGCATCATTCGGATCACCTCCTAATAATTGAACTACATCCAATTGATTTGCAAATGAACGGTTTATTAGATTGGTTTCATAATCTCTTGTTTGGGTATCCCCTTGTGCTTTATTTTGTAAAGCATTTAAGATGGTAAAAACTTCTTCCGGCGTTTCGTATGCCTTACGATTTTTTATCGCATCCTTTTGTTTTTTATTTGCTCTGGATGATTGGTAAGCACCTACTCCGATGCTGACTACGCCCACAGCTATAGCTGCCCATGACATTAGTTTTTAATTTAATGTGTTACTAATTGTTGATTAGGAATAAAGGAATTATTTACATAATGTCCTCCTAACAACGGATTTTCATACTTAGCTAAAATTTGTTCCCCTACAAGTTCTGCTGCCGCTTCCTTTGCTTCATTGCTGTCATTTTCAGGCACTATATCTGTTGGGTGACAGGTTATCCATACACAATCATCCAATATCAATAAAACCCGCCTTGTATTAGGTCTGGTTATCCCCTTGTCACCGGCCTGTAAAAACTGTACGCCGTCATTTTCACTATAAACCGCAACCCTTCCTTTCATTATAAAATATGGGTGTTCTGTGTTATGAACTCTTGATGTTACCCAGTTGTCTTTACCATCCTTTCCTTTTGGCATAAATATTTCTCTTATGTACATTCCAGGAACAAACGTATGGGTAACAGGACAAACAATAGGCTCATGGTTTAACATGGCTACCTCCAGTTTATCAATTAACCCGTTTGCTTTATTTTGTACTTCGTTCATTTATATATAAAATTACTCTTTTTTTCGTTATATTAAAGATTTCCTGTAAACCCGGTTTGCTCCGAAACAGAACTCTTTGAGATAATCAAATCCAATTCATCAAAGGCCACCCTTTTTACATCATTTGTGCTGCCATAAATCAATGCGTTTGTGTTATCCCTAACCAATGTAACGGCACAGAAATATCCTCTTGGTTTCTTACCTGCTACGTTTGGATCTGAACCATATAAACCACCCCTGCTATTCTTATCGCATAGAAATTCTGCGTTCCATTTGTCCATTTTCTTTGTCCATCGTACAGGTGGAATTTCGCTTTCAAATGTGGTATCATCTACTGTTACTTTTGATGCAAACCACATGGTTTCATCCTGAATTTCCATTGCCATTGGATTCTTTGCCTTGTCTGGGTTTTCATTTATGGCTATCCCTATCACACAATCCACAGCTTGCCCAAAGAACTTATTGTATTCAATTGGAATAATGCTATGAATATATGGAACTCCTAAATAGAAACTTACAAATGCCGCCCCGGTACTATTGTTAAATACTATGTTTGAATAGCCTTCCGGCGTATAAGATGCAAATGTTAAAAGTTCTTCTGTTCTGGGTTCAATTAAAATTGTGCTGCGGTAATTTATAAACGGTTCCTGTTCATTATTTATTCCAGATTGGTTCAAGGCTTTAACTGTTAATTGTAATGCGTTAGTGTGGTAGTTCATACCTGTTACCCATCTCATTTTAGATACATCGTTAACGGCTGTGCTATTCACATTTTCCATGTACTGAATTGTTTTCTTTACCCACAAATTAAATTTGCCTTCTGAAATGTCTTTGGCAATATTAAAATCGTGTTTAACCAAGCAACCTTTCCCCTTGTCAATCCATGTAGCCCATCCATCATTAAAGTTTATAGAACCTATGCTATCATACCGGCATCCAAATATTCCGCTTATCTTAGGCTGTGTATCGCTTATTAAGGCATCTGCCGGTGCAGCTTGTACCATGCCGTTAGAATTTACCCTTAAAAATTCATCTGAAATCTGGAATAAGAAACTGTCAAACTCTCCAATGCCCAAACCTATTTTACCATCATAAATTGCCATTGCAATTACATCGCCTTGCTCTGGGGCATCCAATGTTTTTTCCAGATCACCGAAACGATTAAACTGGCCTATTGAATTTATGGTTATGTTCCGGCCATGCCTTCTTTCGTTTTCAAATTTATTTACAAAGTGAACTTTACCCACATCGCTTAACCCCGTAAATATTCCTTCCGCATTTGCCTGTCCCCAAAAGTCTGATGGAAATTTATGTTCAAACTGTTGTGGCGGGTTACTCTCTAATGGGTTGCTTCCCTCAATTTGCCTTATTACAATAAATGTATCAAAAGTTGTAAATGTTCCTGATGGTATCGCTAACAGTTTTTGACCACTAATATCAATCAATGGCAATGATGCTATTTCAAAGTATGTTGGCTCTACTGTACATTCTCTTGGCCTTTGTAATTCTATTTTTGCACCAACGACTAAATCATCCAGGTTGCCATCGTCACTAATCAATATCTGGTTAAAAAATTCTGCCGGGGCTTCGGCTTCGCCGCTTATTACCTTATCGTGGAATGGGCTAAGTATCTGATAATTTAATAAGCCAAATGTGGCTACATCAAATATGCTTCCATCTCCGTTGCTTATAAATTCAACCCTGTCATTTTTTTGGTATTGGTAAAGTGTATTGGTTTCAAAATTATAAGTAGCATTGTAGTCATTTAGGCTTTGAATAGTAAGTTTTATTTTACGATCTGCCGTCCTTTCAATTTTATCAATTACCCATTGGAGTTCATAATTATTTACATTCGTTCCCCTTACTATTTTTAAGCACGTACCCCAATCTGGCAATACCATTCCAATAGCACTATATGTAAAACTACAAAAACTCAATACTCCTTTGTCCTGTGTTTTAGGTATGTCCAAATAATTATCTCCTGTTGGTAAACTACCGCTAAGTACCGTTGCCGGATATACAGCACTTAATCTTCCGCAATCTCCCTGCACAACAAAACCAAATGGATACCTGCCACCTGATTTAAGACCTCTGCCACTTACTAAAGCAGGTATCTTATTAAGACTTGCTGTTGGTAATATTTCAGTTGTATGTTGTGGAGAAAAACAGGCTGGTAATAAAGTATTTGCGGTTGAAGGTAAACATGGATTACAACCATCTGCACAGTCAGCCGTAAAGCAATTATTTACATCCATTATTACTGCTCTCACACTTCTTGCCCTTGTGCTGTAATTCCTTACTTCAAATGTAGCAATACCAGTAACGGCATCTGTTACCTGATATTTAGAACCGCTTAAAGCCACCCTTATGCCGCCTACTGGTAAATTATCACAATCTACTACAGGGATATTTACTGTTTCATAAAAGTCAGTAATGTAGGTTGGGAAATCAACATTTGTTATTTGTGCATTTACCTGTACCATGTTATTGTACCTGCCATCCATTACTACTGTTTTCACAGTATTAAATCCTGCACCACAATTTGTTTCAACCCTTACCTGTACTGTTATTGTTTGTGTGTTATTACTTCCGTAATTATAGAAATTAAAAAAACCGTTATGATCTGTATAAGCCTTTATTACTCCGTTACTCCATAATTCAGCCCCCTCAACAGGGACATTATTTGCATCGGTTACATATCCGGTATAAGCAGATGAACTATGAGTACCTGTTTGAAATTTAAGATAGTTATCACTAATTATTAAGGCTTCATCTAATTCTACATCACCGGAACAGGTATCAAAATACAATTCTCTTGCCCTTTGATTTACTATCCCACTTATATCTAAATACCCGGTATAACTGTGTATGTCAGGTATTGTACCTACAACAAATGTAGATGTTAATTGACCTTCTGACGGTATGCCATTGATTTCATTTTGAGATGCTAATCTTATAAAACCTTTTGTACCTTTTGGAACTTTTAATGTGTATTTCTGATAATAAAAATTACCATTTAAAACATCAATTGTTAGCCCAAATGCTATTTCTTCTTTTGCAAGTCCAGGGATAATCCCAATTTCTTCTGTATTTGTAAAATAAGGCTCTGCCCTATACTGTGTCATTTGCGACCAATAGTTAGTTCCTTCTACATAAGCTATAAAGTTTCTTACTTTTTTATCTTTGAAATATTGCCCCATAGCAGTAGGTATAAGCCATGCTGAACCGCCTAATGTAAAAGGTATTCCAAATCTTGCACTATCTGTTAAGTCATCGGTATCTCCTGCATTTCCTCCTTCACGATAAACAAAACCATTCATATTTCTACTTGGTTCGTAATTATGTATTATCGCATAGGCTGTTACTGTTGCATATTCGCCTACACAATTATCGGCTGCACAGTTAATTCCTATTTCAAATTTAGCTGCTTCGCTTCCATCAACGGGGCAATTACCTTTTAAGTAATTATAAAAACCTAATGCTGTATTGCCATTATTAGCCAAAGGTATAATCCCCTGTGGTTGTCTTGGCATTGGATTAAATACTCTTGCTGTTTCAACCGGGCTTATTGGATTACACTCTTTATCGTTACAAAAAATATAATCAAATGTACAGTTTACCAAATCAATATTTAATAGGTCTGCAAGTTCTCTTTCATACCAATACTGCGAACTGCTATTGTATGGTTGGTACTTTTCAACTACTTCAACTGATTTCCAGTTTATACCATTATCTGTGCTTACTGCAAATTCAATTTTATCAACCAATGGATTACCCAAAGGAATAGTAAATTTTATACATCTTGGATAGCCTTCACTGGCATCAAAGCATCCTTTACTATCCTGATAATAAAGTGTACTTATATCACTCCATTCGTTTGCTCTTTGATCGTAATAAATATGCCTGAACCGTACTTTAAAACCTACATCTATTAAATGATTTGTAAGGTCAACCTGGCTTGCTGCCAACGTAACCCATTCACCTTCCAATGCTCCACAGGTTTCAGGTACACACATTTGAGTATAAGCACATAAATCAGGGCAGTTATCAAAAAAGGCTGTGGCAAAACTTCCTGTAGCAATGCTTGCTTCAACATCAATCATCCCTATTTCATTTTCACCGTCTGTCCATATCAGTTGTTTCCCATGTTGGTGAGCGCAAAACCTATCGTATTTTAAAAAGCATCTCCATTCTTCAATAGCATGTTCCGGTGCTGCACTTAATGTAAGGCAATCACCATCATAAACAATTTGGCAAGTGCCATCACCATTTAAACGGGCAATGTAGTGTACCGCATTTGTATTGTACACCCACCAGTAAAGTTCGTTTGTAAGTTCGCTGAAATAATGTCCTATGGAATAATTATCACCTACTGGTTGGTCAATAAGACAGGCTAAATAATTTGCAACAAGTGGAGTTGTTTTTCCAAGTGTTCCTGTACCATTAATATTACGTTCCCTGTTAAGCATATAATATGCCTCTGTAGGGGTCAAATATTTTTTTGACTTGTCAAGGTTTACAGCAATAGGTTTATTTATTTGTCTTTGCTGCATCTACACCATTTTATTGAAGTTAACAATCAGCACATCTCCTTCAAACCATGTATTAGGGCTACGTTCAATATTTCCTGTTGTACTATTGAATGTAAACTGACTTAGCTTTTTTGTTTCAATAGCATTGTTCACAATTATATATTCCAAATCAAATGCACCGATAAGGTCATCGTTTTGGTATGCCGTATCTCCTGGAACTGGTAAACCTGCTGTAGATGCTGCCGGAACTTTAACAGCAATTTGAAATGGAGTTATTTTAGGTGTGACGTTACATACTGCTGCTGTACTATCACATCCTGTTACAGAAGCGTTTGTAATGGTTACTGTGTCTGTTGCAACCGGGCAATAATTATTCCATGCAGGTTCTAACCAGTTAAATTTAGGTGTCAGTCCGATAATATGAATAATATCATCAAGGCTTACCCTTGACATTACTTTTATCATGGCTCTCCTTTCAATGCCATACCTTGTCCACCTGTATGCTTTGTCAGGGTTTGAAACATTCTTTTTGCCATCAATAGCCATTGCCTTAATATATTCAACTAAGGTTTCAAAAGCTACTTCTGGTACTGCTAATTGTCCGTTTAGTTTTGGGATAAAACCACGATATTCCAAATAAACCTGTGTCTTTCTGAAATTGTAATCAAACTGTATTTGGCCTGTTTCTTCAAATATTTTATAGCTACCTACATTTGTATCACAAACATCACTACATGGTGCGTAATGGCAGCAATAAGCATCATAGCAACAATTTCTAATCGTTTCAATATTTTCTGCTGTGGGATTAATGCACCCACATACTGACAGGTCAATTGTTGCTATGTATTCTTTTGTTGTTGCGTAATCTAATGCACCACTTGTTAAATTCCAATAAGGTATAGTGGTTTCCAGATAATATCCACCATCGGGATAAAGTTTTTTAATGACTGTTTTTTCTGCTGTTGTGGTACTTGGAACCCCTTCTGCATCAATGGTGTTTACCGTTACTATTTCTGTTGTTTCTGTTACGGTAAGATCATTGCATATTGTACTATCCTGTCCACAAACAGCACAGGTATCTTCACATTCAATTGTGGTTATTGAATTATCATTTGTCAGTTTTGTATTTAATGGTATGGCTATTTTTTCGCCGTAGTCATTAATGTACCCTACAAATGTTTCAATGTCAAAATCCGGTGGTAAAGATGCAGTACGGGTATTTTGATTAACGGTTATAAGGCAATTCCTTCTACCGCTTTTTAATGTTTCACGTTGTAGTTTTTTTAATCCCCTTGCTGCCCAATGAAAATGTAATTGCTGTGTCTTACCAATATCTTCATAAAAATCTATGATGCTGGCGTTAACCACCTTTGAAAGTGGCACTAACTTTTTTAATATGTCTGGGCAATTTGGATTCATTAATTTTGCGGATTACTGTTGTTTGTTTTATCTACAAACCCTATTTTTTGAAAATATATTTCGTCCAACCGATTTCGTACCTGTGCGCCAATGGCATCATCAACTTCAATATCTTCATCAATGTCTTTCCCACTCCCTGCGTAGATAATGGTTATTGGATTTGAGTGTGTTCCTTTCGGGAATATTATTTTTTTACCTAAAACTACATAGGGGTAATACAGATCAGGTAGGCTATCATCATCCTTTAAAAGTTGGGTTTGATTTATGTTGCTTTTTACATAAACACAATCATCTGTCAGCTTTCCTATTTTTCCTAACCACCTGTCATTTGGCAATCGGCTCATAATATCCAAACTGGAAATATCAACTTCGTTATCTACCACTTTTAATGGTTCTGATTCTTTTGATAGATTTCCTGGCATATTAAAAACCCCTTCTGTCGCATTTTCTCTCCAGTACCATAACAGAAAAGCATAGGCATATTCCAGTTTAGCGGTAGCAATAAAAGATTCACGGCTAATAGCCACTTCATCGGTGGCTAATGGAAATTGTTTTTCCCATGACAGGTTAGCTATTTCAAGTAGGTTTGCCATTATTTTTTACCTGAAAATTTTATAGGGTTCGTTTGACTGAAATACTCTTTGTTAAACCATGTTTGATTTCTTCCTTTCCCCTTAGTTCCGCTTTCAGAAACTATAAAGCCGTTCTCAATTTGCCGAACACTTAAATTTTCATTCTTATCCAATTTAATGTTAGGTATTGCAGATTCGGTTGTACTCTTTGTTGTACTTTTTTTAGCTGCCGGTTTAGCAGGTGTACTTGCCATCATTTTTTTGGGTGTGTACTGTGCCATTATTTTTTATTTTTTGTGTAATTAATTTTACGTTCCCTAAGATTAAAATATTCTTGCTGCTCTATGTGCTGATAATATTTTGCTTTAATTTCAATATACTTGTAAGCACTCCAAACAATACCGCTAACTGCACTTGTTCCACAAACCACAAATGGATATAAAATTAAATTGTTCCATTGTAGTAATTCAATCCATCCTAACCCTGCTGCTGCTAAAAAAGATATTGAACTATGTATTGAAGGTCTGCACCAAATACAGGTTATTAAAGGTTCAAAAATCTTACTGCTTTTGCTCTCTGCCCACAATCTTACTTTATGTAGCCCCATACCTTCACTTAGCAAAATTTCAATACCTATATTCCATATACTTGTAAGAACTATTATGCTTAATAATGTTATCATCTTTTCCCTGCTGCTTCATTCATTTGAAATAAAGATGCCTCTGAAATATGAGTACTGAAACCCTGCACCAGATAATATAAAATTAACTCCCTTGCCCACTCTCCAAATTCGTTATCAATTGAAGTTGCGGGATCAGCTACTTCATTATAATAAACGGGGTCTTGTATTGTATTTATTGTTCCGTATATTGGATAACGTATGTATTCCAAAGTGCAACTTCCTAATTCTCTTGGTAAAAATTCAATCGTATTCCCTATCATTTTACAGATAGGTTTTTTGGGTGACGGCTTTAACCCAGAAATATATGTTTGCGCCCTAACGTAAAACTGTTGCCCATCCAACATTTCGGCTGGCGTTTTAATTATTTCTGCCACAGGACTATCTTCATCGCAGTTAGTATTATCTACTTCGCATCCAGTTTGAGATAACGATAAAATGTAAAGATTGTCATAGTGGTAATAATCGGAAGGTCTTGTAATAACACCATTAGTAATAGGTGCTGAATAAGCAGTAATTAAGGTTGCAATAAAATCCTTTGCTTTTTGGGTAGAATAAGAAATTGGTAAATTCTGATTTGAAGCATCCCCTGTTATATAGTCAAGAACCCTGTTAGAAGCTATCCTTATACCTTGATTGAACATTGAATAACTCCAATATCCGTTTTCGTCCTTATTCGCCAATAATCTTGCGGCATCTTCGTATAAACTTATAGAATCCAATGGCTTTCATTTTTTATTATGCTAAAATACTTAATACAATTGGTATGTTCTTTATTAACGCATCTGCTGCTGTACCTGTTAAATCATTTGAACGTACATAAATGCTATCGGCTGCGTTATATCCTGCTTTAATGAATGACTGTGCTGTTGGGCTTGACTGAATAAAGCTGCTTGAATTTATCTGTACAAAAGTATTCGCCTCTGTTAATGCTGTATAAGTACCAGATAAAGTACCAATGTATAAACCCGCTGATGTTCTTGTCCATGTAATTGTAACCTGATTTAAAGAACTTTCAACTGCGGTAGGGGCATCTGTACTTGATTGATTTAATATTGCTTTATACAGGAATAAATTTGATGAATAATTACCTATTACCGGCGTTCCTTCGTTACAATTGCAGGTGCATTGGCAACCCAATAGTTTTTCCAGGTCAGCGATATAATCACTTGGATCTTCACCGCATTGTGCAGTTAATTTTGCAAGCTGGAATAACCACAAAGCATTTAAGGCTATTGAAGCGGTTTCATCTTTTTGCGCCTGTGAACAATCTGAATTTACTTTTAATTGAAGTTCTGCAAGTTTGGCCTGTACGCAACATTCATCAATGATGCAGTAGATTATTTTTTCGCATTTTACCTTGTAGTTCACTTTAAAGTAAACGCTGTCACCGTATGAATAAAGAACACAGGCTGTACCTGTTAATTTGTATTGCCCCTCGTATAATTGAACGCTGAATGAACCCATTACGGTTTCAAGTGGCGATAATCCGCTTGCTGTTGGGTATTCAAGTGTGAGATCATTAACCTGTGATGAAAATGCTGTTCCTTTATAATTTGGAGGATTATTTAAAAGTACTACCAACTCCCCGGTGTTACAATCTCCTTTCAATGTAGCATCTAAACAACCGTATTTCCTTGTAGCATTATCGGGGTCTGGAGGACAAATATTTACTGTTTTTGAAATTACCCATGTGTCACCGTTTGCATCTGTAAGCCTTACTGCAATGGTATAAGTTCCATATTGATAATTACCTGCGATAAGAGGTATGGCAAAAGAAAAAATAGAAGTCATGGGTGGATAAATATCAAACCCTGACGTTATATAATCATTAATGACAACACCAACTGGATTTGTGATCTTTACGCTTGCACCCTGTACATTATCATATCCCGTTCCGATCCAAACGCTTGGGGTTACATCTACTAAAAAGTTGCCACCGCAAAGGTCAGCTACTATTTTTGAATCAAGCGATGTTACATTAGGACTTCCGGTTGTTGGAGTTGCCATTTTGTTTTATTTTAAATGTAAAAAATGGGCTGCATTACTATTGTCGTTCTACTTGAATTTGCCAATAATAATGCGCCCACCTGAAAACTATTTTTTCCCACTAAAACTCATGCGAACTGACGGCTTACCAAAGGAACTCATAGTGGCTGCTCTACCTGATGGAGTATAGCTTCCTTTAGATGCTTTAGCACTTGATTTCTTTGGAGAATAAGTGTTTCCTGATTTTTTGTTGCTGCCCATGCAGCCGGGGCCTCCCATACACATAATTGTAAATTTTAGTGGTTATGAAACTAATTCTTTTTCTTTAACTTTTTTTGTTGCATCTTTTCTTAAATCATCAAGCAGTAATTTCCCTGCCGGTGATGTTAAAAATTCAATGAAATACCTTTGTCTTTCCATCGGCGTATATTCACTTCCGATTGCTTTTAATTCAATCCAGTTTTCACCTTTTTTCTTTGCTACCTGGCCTTCAACTGCATCAAAAGACAATACTCCCCGTGAAACCAATGTGCCTACCAATACCTGCACTTCTTCATCAATGGTTGTATCTTCTTTTAAAATATCAGTCATGGCATCATCGGATTCATCCATGTAATTCACCAATGCGTTCTGTGCTGCTTCTAAGCTGTCCGGTAATTCATAGAATGTACCGAAAATACGAATAAGCATATCCTGTGCCTGTTGCAGATTTAAGCCATCAATTTTGTTGGCGGCTTTCAGCCTGTCTTTAAACGCTTTGTTTTCACTTACCACTTCCACATTTTTATCGTACAATTTGAAACATGGTCTTGGCACTTCCAAACAGGTTCCTTCAAAACCTTCCATCCACGGGCTTACTTCCAGGTATCTTTGTACGGCAGGGTTATCGGTGGTTAATGTATTGTGCCGGAATTTCCTGGCATCATATTCCATCTGTGTAAACTTTTCATTTGCCGGAATTTTTTCTTTTTCGATCTGTTCATCCTGATAAGGGGTATTGCTGTTCAGCTTTAACCTTATGGTTCGGTTCTGTCCTTTTTTCTCATTGGGTATTTTCTGCCCAAATGTTTTGCTTTTCGGATCGTAGTCAATAACCTTTTCTGCGTTATCCAGAAAGGTCATTTGTAGGTTTGGCTCCCATTGTGGAAGTGTGTTTAACCTTACCCTTTGGTGTTGATTTATCTGTTGATAAATTTGTGCTGTTGGATGCAGATGCTCCAATAGAACGTAAGTCTTTAATGCCATTTTGTTTTTGTTTTAAAAATTATGAACCAACTTTAAATTACGGGCTGATTCGATAACCGTTTTTATGTTTTTAAAAAGAGAGGGGGAAAGCCTTTTTTTCATACGCCAGCCCCCTTTTTCTCTTTTATTATTTACTTATTTTACAGGCCCATATAACCCCAAGTGTTCGGGCAATGTACCTCCTGCAAAAATCGACTTTTTATGCTCCACTCTTGCGTTTCGCAACCAGTGCCAAATGTATTCCTTACACCAAGTACACCATTGCTATCTGTCATGTTATCCCAAACCCTTCCGTCCATTGATTTGAAATAAACAGTGGTCAGCATTTTGTTGCTGTAGCCATTGCAGGATGTAGTGATTGAAGTACGGTTTACGGCTTCTGAATTGTTGCACATTGGAACGAAGATGGCTGAATTTTTAAATACCATGTTCGGGCCACCCAGTAACTTACCATTACTGAAAGTACATTCTTCATAGATATGAAGTGTCATACCTTCAACTTTGATACCGCAGTATTCCAGGTTAATCCATGCACAATCGTTCAATGGCCTTTCAGAATATTGCAGATTAGCAATACCTACTGAATTTGCCATGCGCTGCCATTGTGAGAATAAAACACCACCCGCAAAGATTGCGTATTCACGGCAAGCAATACCGGCTGCATCCAGATCCCTTTTCCATGCACGTATATCATCTGTTGTAATTTCAGATGTAGATGCAGGTTGGAATTTGATACCCCTTGCTTTGATGGCAGGAATGATACCGAAATTAGGATTCAATAACCTTTCGTAATGCTTACGCATTTCAAAGTCCTTGTACATATCGGCAAGGGCTTTTGTCCACCACTTTTCGATTGTGTTACCGCAATCATCGGTGAATGGAATTTTAAGGTACTGGCATTTGTTTAAAGCATCACCGCAAAGTGTTCCTTTGTCACCAATGGTAATCATATTCAGATCATATACGATTGGTAAATCATCGAAACGGAATTGCCCGGTAGGACAGGCACAATCGGCAATTTCAGAACCGGAAAGAACCAATAACTGATCTCCGGCTGTTACTACCTGTGCTGCTCCTGATGTGTTGCGTAAACGCACTGTAATGGTTGTGTCATACCCTGTTGCATGGGTTACGGCAGTTACTACGGCAAGTTCACCGGATGGGCTTAAAACGATTGTATTACCTACCTGTGGTAAGTAATAAACGCCACCTACAAACTGGTTTGCATTTGCAAGGGCTATGATGCCGGTTGCTGGATATGCACCAATGGTTACGTTTGTTTTTACTGTGATCTGATGAAGCTGTGCATTGTTTTCGATCAAACTGTAAGCGGGGTAGCAATCGGTTTCAAAGTTCATAAAATCTTCTAACCAGGTACTCATGGTACATTGCTCGATAATATTACAGTTGTATGTTTCCTTGTAAATTTTGTCGGTGTGGATGCGGCCAGCGAAGGCGGCATCAAAAAAATCTTGTGCTACTGGGGTTCCGACTGTACCCGAAAAGTAGCCTTGCTGATAACCAAGTCCGTTAGGATTGTTGGTGGTTACGATAGCGGCCATAATATTTTTAATTTAAAATGTTAGTAAATATTTTAAATTACTACTTATCGCCCCGGATTAAATCTTTGTGGTTGCCCTGCTTTTACAATCTTTCCCGTACCCTTTGCTTTCTCGGCCTGTGAACTACCGCCCACACCAATAGACTTAGGGTCAACAAATGGAAACACCTTTTTAAATTCTTCAACCTGGCGTGTACCTCCTTCAAGGTATGCGGTTTTGGCTACTGAATCAAAGGCTTTTGATTTCAAAACAAGTTCGGCAATGTTCTGTAGATTTAATGAGCCGTCTGTTGCGTTAAATAATAATTCCTTCCTTTTAGCAATGTCCTTTAGGATGTCTTTTGCTTCGGCAACTACTGTTTCAGGGAACTCGTATGCAACCGGGGCTATTTCGGTGTCGTCCACCTTCCCCAATTCCAAGTTGATTTTACGTTCCAGTTTATTGAAGTGTTCCTCAACATTAGAGGTAAATTCACTTTCTTTCTTGGTGTAAAACTCCTTCGCTGTAAGTGCTTTTTTAAGATTATCTAAGGTGTCTTTTGCTTCTTCTTGTTTTTCTGCACCTATGGCTTCAAATTTCTTTTTGCCATAGTCAAACTTTTTCTGTGCCAATTCCTTTTCCGTTTCATCTTCAATTGCATCAATCTCGGCTTGCTCCAGTTGATAATACCTTTCTTTCTGGATGGCTTTTATTTGTTCCGGGTCTGTTATACCGGCTTCTTTCAATTGTTGTGTGAGTGCTGCTACTGACAGTTCTGTAAGGTCTGATTCTGCAACTTGCTTTAACAGGGAAAATTGGGCAATGCTGCCACCGTTTTCAACATAGAGGTCAAGCATCCTTTTTTCAACTTCCTGTTGCTGCTTTACTTTTTGTTCATCGGTAAGTTCTGTTTTCTGTGGAAACCGTTTTTCGTATTCAGCCTTAATTTCATCATCGGTTAAAGGCTTTGTGGTGTCGGCAATTTGATTTCCTGTGGTGGCTGCTGCCTGTGTGCCTGTATCTGCTGCGGCAGCTTGTGTATTGGTGTCTGTGGCTTGTGCTGCTGTACCTGTATCGGCTGCTGCTGCTGGCTGCTGTTGGTTTGCTGCCCCTTCTAAATTCGGTAAAGGATTGGCTTTAAAACTTGATACGGTTCCTGCTGAAACTATCTTTCCAGTTCCTTTATTTTCTGCATTTTCTGCTGTGGCTGCTGCCTGATTTTCACCTTCCATAAAATTAATTATTTCGTTATCGGTTAAATTTCCATATAAAATTATATATAAAATAGCCTAAAACTTTGTAGTGTAATATTTTTTAGGTATTTTTACTACCATGACAGATTGCGAATTACTCCAAATGTTAGCAGACGGTTATACCGTAAAAGAAATCTTCAATGAAAAAGGTATCAATAAAAGAACCTTAGAAAAGAGAATACTTATTCTAAGAAAAAGGTGTGATGCCGATACGGTTACAGAATTAGTAGTTAAATATTTCAGATTAAAATTAATAGAATAACTAACGCTAATAATAGCATTTAAAGATTAATTCTGCAACTTAGTCAACCACCCTTTTTTATTCTCTTTTATTTCTTCTTTAAGGTTAGATTCTTTTTCAGGTGGTGCAAATCCCATTTCAATTAATACTTCCTCTGTCTGAATTTCTACGTCCTGTTTTTCTGCTATCTTTTTTTTAAGATATTTCATTAATGGCAATTCCCATCTTGGAGGTAAAGGCCGTTTTGTATTTTCCTGCAACCCTCTTAATAAAACACTTCTACCTATGCCCACTTCTTTTTCAATTCTAAAAACAGGGATTCCGCTTTCAGAAACTAATTGTGAAATCAATGGAATGTTTGCAGGTTTCTTTTTTTTAGTCTTTTCCATAAATCGGTCTGCCTATAAGATGTGAACTATAATCACAGGTCATAAAATTATTGTCGCTTTTACTTCCATCCTGGTAACAAACAAACTTGTCGCAGATCATGTATTTATGAATATTAGCGGTAAGCCCTAAATGCCTATCAAGATGAATTGATTCAGGTAAAGATAAATAGAAATCGTAAAATGATTCATGTACTATGTAAAGGGTTAAGCTACTGAATAAACTTGTTATCCTATTATTTAAAATTGTTCCGGCATAAATCATAGCATGGTAGGTATGAAATTCATCTGGCATTTTTTCTAAAAAATAATCCCATGCAAGTTTGCCATCTGGTGATTTAAAGAACAAAATATCATCCTCCGCAATACACACCATTTTGTACCCATTATCTTTTGCATCCTGTACGATTTGCCGGTGGGCTAAATGCACTCCACGTTTTCTATCGTGCCTATCAATTATACCCTCCCAAAATTTTATGTAAAACCCTTGTTCTTTTGCCTGTTGCTCTGCCTGTGATTTTCTTTCCTCCCGGTGCATTAAATTAATCACATTTACTGGCAATTCTTCTGTCATTTTTATATGTTTTACGTCACATTTTGTATTTGTGACAGCATCCTATTGTTTCCACACCTTACCACACATCAAAGTACTATGTAGTTCAAAGCTAAACTAAGTATAAAGCACTATGTAGTTCAAAGTACTTTACGATACATTGTTCTTTGGCTTTAAACTGTCTATTTTACGGTTTATTTTTTCTATTATTTCATCGTACTCAACATCTGTAAAATCTTTTTCAAAGTACACTTGTAGTTTTGGGAATTTAATGTTATGGTTTGGGAAGCATAGCCAGTAATAATCAGGCATCATTTTATTGAACGCTTGTATTATTTCAGAAACTCCTTTTCGTTCACCGTTTGATTCATCAAACATGAAGTCAGGATAGTAGAATAGTGCTATTGGTTTTGCCATTATCTGTCTTGTTTTAATTTTTTAACTTCCGATTCATACCTTGTTTCCAAAAACCTACTCCAATCTGTGAACGCTTTCCCTATGTCTGAATAATCAGGTTTTTGAGTGAACAGCATTGGGTATGAAATGAACACTTTTTTATTGGGTTGAAAATCCCTTACAAGGCAATTATCTACCGGCTCATTTATTGTTTTACTACAAACAAATTCCATTGCTTTTTTTGAATATGCAGTAGCATGGGTAGCATACATAATTCTTACTGGCAATAGATTTTCAGAATGGAATTTTTGTAACCCTGATGCACAGTTACCACCCAAATAAAATAAAGCCCAATCTTCGGGTAGCTGATCTATGCACTTATCCATTGTTTCATTAAATGTTTGTGCATCTACAAGTGGTAAAATATCATCTTCAAAAACCAGGCATCTTTCACCACCGGCTGCAAGTACTTTTCTAAAATACCTTTGCATACTATCTACTAATCCCTGGCATGGGAAATCAGGGTTATCGGTTGCCTTCCATAGTTGATAATTAACCCCAAATAGTTCCATAACTCCTTTTGCTGATTCTAACCTGTCAGTTCTTTTTTCAAGATTTATAAGGGCTATATGTTTAAAGTAATCATGCCACATTGCTTTTCTTATTTCGTTTTAGTAATTGATCTCCCCAACCCCAATGCTCATAAATAAATTCTTCTACAGGTTCATAATCGTACTTGGAAAGATATTCTTCGATCTCTGGTTTTAAAGCACACCCTTCATAAACTTCTTTTGTATTTGTTTCTAAATATATGGCATCGAAATTATTCAATAAGTCACCAGCACCTTTTAGAACAAATATCTCTGCCCCCTGCGTATCAATAGCAAGCAACCACCCATCTCCTATTTCTACACCAAGTTCTTTTAATACCGTTTGCAATGTTTTTGTTTTTGTTTCAAAGTGCCTAACATAAGAAACTTCTGGGTGCGCTGTTTTATGAAAACCAAGTTGCAAGTAAGATGAACTTTGACCTTCATTGTTTGAAACATTAAATACTACATCCTTCCCATCTACTTCTCCTAAACAGGCATTAACACCTATCTGAAATGGATACGGTTTAAGGTTTTCTATAAGTTCATTATAAATTTCCTTTACCGCTTCAATCCATATTACTTTTTCAATTCCCAAATCTGCATAGGCTTGTCTTTCTTGTCCACTGCTTGAACCGCAATGAACTATGCCTTTAATATTCAGGTTATGGCGTGGCAGTAAATCTTTAAATTCTATTAGCATCTTATTTTATTTTTTTATAGATTTCAACAGTTAAGTAATCAATTAGGTAAGAATAGGCTTCATCACTTTCCTCTACTACCAATTTCATTCCTATTCTATCCATGACAAATGTTACTGCATGGAATATTTCGTGTTGTAAATTACCATAATCTTTAGGTGTGCCGGTAAATTTAACCAAACGTATTAATGTCTGATTTGTAGAAAACATTACCGTTCTCCCTTGCACCGTCTTGCTCGTTATTGTTGCCATAGATATATCATCGGCAGATAAATTGTACTTTTTAAAATGCTTATCTATTTCTTCGTTAGTTTCCCCAAAAGAAACCATTACATCAAATGGATAAATAACTAATGGTATTATAAAATTTAATTTCTTTTTCATTTTTTTATTATTAAAGCCCCGGCATCTTCCAATTTATTTTCAGGTATCAAATGTATTTCAAGGCCATTGGCTTCTGCAAATTCTTTTACTGCTTGCTTAACCCCGTATGCAGGATTTTCATAATCGTGAAACGCCATTACTCCACCCGGAACTAATTTACTCCAATAGGCGGGTATATCCCCACTCACGCCTTCGTATGAATGATTACAGTCAACGTATGCCAATCCCAATGTACCATCTTCAATGTAATCAGCCATTTCTACTGATAGTCCACGAAGTACTGTTACATTTTCTTTAAACGGTTCAATTCGTTTCATGGCATCGTCATAATTTTTATCATGCCAATCCTGGTGGTTGTTTCCATCTCCGGTTATTCCTAATATTTTACCCCAGTTATCAACCATGTATAATTTTTCTATGCCATTGGTTAAAAGTTCATGGGAGTTATACCCTTCTGCACATCCGATTTCTGCGGCTGTCTTTGGCAATCCTAACTGCTTTAAAAGACTTGGTAATTCTCTCCTATAAGTTATCATTTTCGTTTTTTTTATACTTGTTATAGATATAATCAAAAGTCTTTCCCCTTACTAAAGCGTTTTTTATATTCATAAATTTGGTATTTAATAAAATAGCCCAATCTTGAATACATAAATTAAGCCCATTATATTCAATATATACATTACTCCTTCTGTTTCTATTTTGATTGGGGCGTGTATCCCATTTACAATTTTCAGGGCTATATTCTTTATCATTATCTACTCTCTCTAAAGTATGTTTTTCGCTTGGCTTATCGCCCATATCTAAAATAAAATTTTCAAAACTTGAAATCCATCTATCACATACAAATATTCCTCTCGCTCCGTAATCAGGATATTGTGGATGATTAGGTCGTCCACATCTTGCTTTCATATTACACCAAGCATTATATTCAGATGTTGTGAATGTTAATGTATGGTTGCCATGATGCGTATGAATCAATTTTGCCATTTCTCCTATTCCACAACCGCATGATTTAGTTAATCCCCTTTTTATATTTCTTGCAAATATATCTTTAACTTTTCCACAGTCACATAGGCATTTAAACTTTACTTCTTCCCCTTTTTGAAATGGCAACAATTCTAATATAATTAATTTGCTAAATCTTTGTCCTACAAAATTAAAATAGTCTGGTTTCATAAAAACAAAATCCTGCAAACAGAAGGTAAATCACAATCAGTTTTAAGTGAAGGTGCATCTGCTTACAGGAATTTATCGTGAATAATTTCATAACTGAACTGTGATTTACAACACTAATATAGTTATTTTTTTAACTCGTGCCAATTAAAATTTAAAGGGTCAAAATCATCTATCTTATCGGTAAACCAATATATTGAATTTTCTTCGTTTCCATTAAGCCTTGCGAAGTTTGAGTATATGGTCATTCCGGTTCCAATATTTGACATATTATCAATCTGCTTTGCCGAACCGCCAACAAAAGTAAAGCAGTTTAATTCAGGCTCTATAATGATACAGGCGTGATCTATACCTATGGAACGGTGCATAACACTATCCAACATATCCATTACCTTTTGAACCGATTCTCTTTTTATTATCCAGCAATGCGTACTGAAACAACCCAGAACTCTTATCACTCTTGGGTCGTCTGTTAATTCTGCGTCCCTTCCAATATTGCTACCATTTAGCATATACCCATTCCCATTGTGCCAATGCGGGGGATTGCAGTGGAATAAAGCACCTCCAAAAAATATATCCCAATCGTGTGTTTCAAAAAACTTTTCCATGTAATCAATGCGTTCTTTGAAGTCAGTAGCCATCACAACATCGTCCTCTAAAACGAAACAGTGCTTATTTTGTTTAATTGCTTCTACCATCATTTCCCGCATCCCCATCCAACATCCGACAGCACCAGGAGTTCGCCCAGCCATTACCTTAAACCTATGCTCGGTCATATCGTATTCTTCTGGCAACTTACCCCTTGTTCTTCCGGCAACTAAACCGACACGATATAATTCTTTTTCAATATGCTCCCTGCGGTCTAATCTTTGGTCAAGGTTTAAATAAGAAATGTAGCAATCATCAAGTAAACTCATTGGATATAATTTTTAAATGCTGAATAAACATTTTTAACTTCCGACTTTAATTTATCGGCTGCATTTGGATACCTGATATTAAACCTCCCCCTCCATTCTGCATCAATTGGTTCACGTAATCTTTCAGGTAATGAAATTATGTAATCATCCGTTATGGTAGAATAATTATGTGGGTAAAGGGTTTTTAATTTAATAAATATTTCATGAATAGAAGGCCATTCTGTAGGGTTAAGCGGTGCAGGTGGTTGTCCTAAAAATAAACGGGCATCATCAATGATTATTATTGCATCTGCCTGATACCTTGCTATTGCATCCAGTTCTTCCATTAATGGACATTCTGAAAATTGACTTTGGTTTGGTTCGGGATCGCTGTAATGCGAATCAATAAAAAACATGGCATAGTTATAAACCGGAACATCCTTATCCGGCTGTGGTATCTTATTTTTTTCTGCAATTAAACCATCAATTATTTTTGGTAACAGATCAACGGTGTGTCCGGTAAGCCATGTTACGTTTTCAATGGTTTCATCTATTACTGCACGATTTTCTATTAACTCAATTGTTATTACTTTTTCAAAATGCTTTGCAGCTATTCTTGTACTATCTCCACCGGCTGTACCACACTCCACTAATGTTGGTATCTCTACATAGTGTATAAGATGATTAATCAAATACATCGGTATGCCGCCAGTATTAACCCCATTTAACTCGTATCCCATAATTTATGTTTTTATATTTTTACCCATTTTTTATTGCTGACTATTGTATGTGCAATAATTGGTTCAGGAAAAAGAATTTCAATTGGTGTTGGTACATAATCTTCATGCAACAAATCATTTCTTATAAAAACAGCGTCAAGTTCAGCTACGGTATAAACTAATGTATATCCTTTCCTACTCATAATTCTGTTTAATGCTAACAGGCTTGCCCCATAATAGTCGTCCCCCGCCCACTTATGTTGAGAATCGTATTCAATAGCGTAGCTTTCATCGTTTGAGAACTTAGAATTAAATTCAGTTATTACCACCTTTGGCTTAATCTTAATAGCATTAAGTATGTACGCTTCATTCCCATCAATATCCACAGACAGCAAGTCCAATTCAAACACTTTGTACATTGAAAATATCCGGTTGATGTTATGGGCTGTTATAAACTCTTTTTCAACTATAGGAGATAAGGGTTCTGTATCCATAAGCAGCCCTCTCCACCCTTTATTTAAACGCAGATGTGCGGTGTTAGATAGTTCAACCCCATCCCTTGCTCCGAACTCCACAAATGTTCCTTTCTTAATTCCAAACTGACTAAATATTAATTCCAAAATACCGTCCTGCCCTTTTTGGGAATACACACTTCTTTCGGCTATGCTTAATTGGTATGGGCTTAAATTAAATTTCATTTTTACAGTTTTATCCATGTGTCAGGAATAATGTCTTTGGTATCAGCACCTCCCCATCCCGCTTGGAACCATAGTTCTTGTGTAATAATTACTTTATCATGGTTACGATTAATATAGGACGACCACCATGAAAAAGTACTACTGCTGTTTATATTTGAGTGGCAGCAACTAATCTCTATAAAGTCCTGCATAATATCGCTGTTGGTGCTGTACTCAAAATTATACAGATGCCCGAATTTATTTTGAAAATAATTTAGATCATCTGAAAATACTTTAAACCTTGTAATGCCTGTTTTTTCTGTTATCAATGCCATTGCTTTTGTAAGGTATGGTTCATCTACTAAGATGTGCTTACCTGCTATGGTGAGATAATCCCCAAATCTTGCCTGTATAGAACAAACATCTGGTATCAATTCCCAACGCAAATTAAAAGATTCAATCATTTCATCTTTATAGTCTTTGAAATAAAGTTCTGATTGAAAATATCCTTGTAAGGTAATGTTATTGTTTCTCCAGGATTCATCAAAAGGGATTTCATCATAATGGAAGTTTTTTTCTTTTACTACTATTGCCGGTATCCCTGCGTTATAGGTTGGGTCTTGAAGGTGTTTTAAATAAATTGGCGACCAGAACTCATTGCTTGTTCTTGTCGGTACGCTGAACTTTAACCCGTGTTTTTTTGCATACGCAAATGCTGCTGCACAAGTGAAAAAGAAATTACCTGCTCTACCTGCCGGGATAAAAGATACATGGCTCATAGTTATTCGTTTATTTGTTTGTTTTTTGTACCTCTGAATTAACCCAATTATACAGGCGTGTAATTCCCTGAATTAAAGGTTTTGATGGCGACCAATTTAAAACTGTTTCACAAAGTTCATTATTACTATTTCTGCCTCTTACACCCTGCACACCTTCGACATTTTTTATTGTAAGGTTTTTGCCCGAAATATCAATTATCATTTGTGCAAGATTATTAATTGAAATGAGTTCTGAACTTCCAATATTTATCGGGTTTGTATAGTCGCTATCTAACAGCCTTAATACGCCTTCAATTGCTTCGTCAATGTATAAGAAACTTCGTACAGCCTGACCATCTCCCCATACGTCTATTTCGTCACCATCTTTAGCCATTGCAACTTTACGGGATAATGAGGCCGGGGCTTTGGCTCTTATTCCGTCATAGGTGGTAAATTCACCAAATACATTATGAAAACGGGCAACCCTGATATTTAATCCTTTATTCCTGTAAAAGGAATCATATAGACATTCGCTAAAAAGTTTTTCTATTCCGTATGCACTTTCCGGTCTGCTATGCCAAACCATATCTTCGGACAAAGAAACATTATCAGTACCCATTTGGAATTTTTCAGAATAAGCACAAGCTGATGAACTCCAAAATATTTTTTTAATTTTAAATAGTGAAGCATAGTGTGCCACATTCAAATTTAATAATGCTGAATCATACATTATTTCTGAATCATTTTCACCTGTGGCTAAAAATCCCATTCCTCCCATAGAAGCACTATACTGAAAGCAAACATCGAATGAATCATTGCTTGTATAAAACATCACTTTTGAAGCCTCTAAGGAATCCCTTAAATCACAAAATATATTTTCATCTGCCGGTGATTCGGTAAACTCATTTTTTTTAATGTCAACACATCTTACCCAATACCCTAATTCTTTTAACTTGATAACTGTGTTAATTCCAAGAAATCCTTGTCCTCCAAAAACTATTGCCGTTTTTTGTTTCATATTATTTTATTTATTATTAAAAATCTTCTGTGAACTGGATGTGTTTTTGTGGGTATTGATTCATAAAATTTCCCGTTCTTAGGAACTTGGTTTACCGATACCGAAAACACAAGTGAAACAGTATGCCTTTTATTCCCTTTTTGTACCTCTCTTGGGAACTCCATAAATCCTAACAATTTTGGAACGTAAACCCGTATCCCCATTTCTTCTTTTGCTATTCTGTTTATTGCTGAACCTATGCTTTCTCTGAATCTTATCCTACCTCCGGGCAAATGCCACTTTCCTTTATATGGCTCAATATCCCTTTTTATCAAAAATACTTCACCTGCTTCAACCAATAAAATATCCACACATACCCTTGTTGACTTTGAGTAAATAAAGTTATAGTCTTTATCGGATAAATAGCCACTCATTTTAGTTGTTTTATTTTATCTAATATTGATTGATGAAATCCTGGTGGTGTTCGGCTGACATTGTTTTGATAATGGCTACCTGAATGAACACGGTGAAAGTACTGTAATCCCTGTACTATTTTTATTTTTTTACCAGACCGGAGCCAGTTGTAACAAACATAGATTGAATCGGAAGTAACCGGGTTTACTGTACCATCCCAATTGTGTAGGTAGTTTTCCCTGTTGACAAAGTAGTTTGCCGCATTTAAACAGGTTTCAAACATGGGTTTATCAATCCACTCATTTACATTTTCTTTTGAAATTAACAGGGCTGAATACCCTCTGAAATCAAAGTTTGGCATTGCATATTCGGGAGTGTAAATTGTGTCTGCATCCCATTCAGTTATTTCAAATATTCTATCCAGATAATCGGTATCAATGACATTATCTGAATCCAGCAAAATACAAAATGGTTGCTTGGCCCCAAATACTGCTGTTCTTTTGTTGAAGTAACAATCTTGATTGGAAAGGTTACGGCTTAAAGTTATCTTATTGCCATAAGACTGATTTAAAACATCAATAATTGTTTTTACCTGTTTAAATATTTCAAGATCGCTGGCATCATCTGAAATATAAATATCCGATATTCTTTCATCGGCAATAACCTTGCTGAAACTTTCTACTAAAACATCAACCCGGTTATATGTCGGGATTACAAGTGAAATTTTTCTATCTTCCATTTAGCTGTTTTACTCGTTTATTAAATTTTTTTATTGCGTTCTTTTTATTTAGTGCTGATACATAAACACAACCTGTTTTAATCAATACCTTTTTTACTATACCGGCATCAGCTTTATTTATTCTTGTGGGTAATAAGGCATCTACCTTTTCATATTCTGCAAGTTCTATATCTCCTGTTTGCGTATTTATTTGAAATAAGACATGGCCTCTTTGTGGTGTAATGGTTCCCAGCTTCTTTAATTCGTATTTCTTCTCTGCCTGGTTTACAATTTCAACTTTGTCTTTTTCTGGTATGTGCTTATCTAATTTCATAATTGAAGCGTTAATTGTTTTACTGTTGGCAAATGTTGTTTTATTTCTTGTGGCTGCTCCGGTTCACCATAAGGTGTGTGTGGAACGAATTTCAGAAACTTTCCTGACCTGTCAAAATAATCAAAGCCGCACTTGTCATTCCATTCTCCGATTGCTACTATTAAATCTTTACTGCCACATTCACAAACCGCTTTTTTAATATGCGTTCTTAGTGGCATTATTTCTTTACAATTATTACAGTAGGATTGTGACATATTATTTATTGATAAAAATAATAAATTCTGATCTGTTTTCTGCACTGTCGGAAATATAACAATCAATTTCGTTTCCCTTTATGAACTTTTTAATCAGCCCCAGGTGTTCTTCTTTTCTTAAAACTGAACTGGATTTGCAGTACCATCCAACGGTTGTACTATCTGTTAAACTTTTTCTGATTGGATTAATAATCTTACAGTTTAGGCTTAACAGATATTTTCTTAATTGTTCGTTCATGGTTTATAGTTAGTTCAGTTTTTCGTTAACCAGTGATTCATCCTGTCCTTCTAATCCCCATTTTGAAACTATTAAATAACCGCCATTAACGGGTTGCAATACTATTGGGTCAGGAATGTTTTGTTCAAGTTTATACCCGTCTGTTACTCTCATTTGGTTCATATCAAAATCTTTTACGGATGCACAGATTTTAAATTCGGGTTTTTCATATTCACTTTTCTGTTTAATATCAGTCCGGATTAGAGTGTCCCCCCTTCGCCAGTTTGCCGATGTTTTAATCCAACCATAACTTCCTTGATTTTCTGCACACGGCAAATAAAAACCTCTACTCAATACACCTCTACTGATATATTCATACTTATACCATCCGCAAGCATGTTTCTTGCAATCTTCTTCACGTAACTTAAATTTTGATATTTCTGTTACGTTCTTATCGGGTACATCACCAATATAGTATCCAACATTACCGCACAATAAACCATACTTCTTACAGATTTTTTCTACCTCTTTTTCTGTAATGAATTTACTGTTTGGATAAAATGTTGAGTAATATTCAATGTGTTTGGCTAACTGTTCGCTTTCCTGTTTTGTTCTTATATCTTCTGCTGAATCAATGGATGGTTTTGAACTTACAAATCCTAATTTTCGTAGGGCTTCCCCTTTGGATGTATCAATATTTTTAGCTAAGATACTCTTAGCTTCATTCAATAGCCTTTCGGTTGCTGTATCAAAGTCTGAATGAATTTGGGCAACCAATACATTTGTATCAACCTTTGGCTGTGCCAACTGCTGTACTTTTCTTTTTAGATTAAACATAATTGTATTTTTTATAGTTAAAAATAATTTATCTTATTGGTATTACACTATCCCCACATGACTGTTCTGTAGTTACTTCCCAATCCAATTCCTGTATTGATTCAGCACCTTCACTTACATTAAGTTCTGTTGGCTGTTTCGGCTCTTGTACTTCTTTTTCTTTTGGGTTCATAGTTTTTATTTTATAAGTTTTTCTAATTGAATGATTTTTATTTTCAACTCCTGATATTCAGTTGGGTACTCCCCTTTCCTGTAATAAGGATTAGGAAATTTAAAGCAAGAATTTTTCCGTTGGTATAACCGGCGAATGACTTCTGCTGTAATATCTTTTTCAACCTGTGTCATTAACGGGCTTTGTTTTGTTTTTTATTTTTGTGAATCCAGGTTCTTACCTCTGCTAAATCTTTTTGCATCCACTTTACAATATCGGCTACATCTTTTTTACTGCCTTCCGGTATGTCAAATTTATTTGTGATGGCCTCCAGTTTGTCGGCAAGTTTTATACAGTTCTGGATCTGCTTAACTTCATCCCGGCTTTCGTCATACTTAACCGTTCCATCATCTTCCGTTTTTTCTGTGCTATTATTAGCAACTGTATTACCCACAAGGTCAAGTCCTTTTCTTTCGTATTCTTTTAATTCTGGATTGGTGGTGCGTATTTCTTCTACCTGTTTATCCAGTTCGCCCAATTCTTTAATTTCACCGGCTAATTCATCTTTTGGAAACGGGGTAGGTGATGCCGTGTTTTTGTGGCTATCTTCTTCTACCTTGTCGGTTTGCTTATCGGCTTTCTTTTTCCCTTTTATCAATGTCACACATTCGGTCAGCTTCATATCAGCCAACATCATTTCATTTTTAATGCGATCATCTGCGGAAGCAATTAAAATATAATTATCTACCTGCTGTCTGGAAACACCCATTAATTCCGCAACTTCTTCATTTGATTTTGGCTTTTCAGAATAATTAAATTTAACATCGTATGCCACGGCTGCGGATTCAAATGGTTTTAATTTTTTCTTGTGGTTATTTGAAGTATACTGGTTAACCATTCTATCCAATTCGGTTACATCGTTTTTATTGGAGAAAAATTCAACCAATGTTTCAGGTGTCCATCCTTCCCGTTTCTTTTCAATAAGTAATGATATTGCTTTATGTCGCCTGTGGCCTTCTTCTATGTATGCCGTTCCATCTGGCAATATATCCAATACAAATGGGTCTTTGAGATTATGAATAAAAATAGATTCACTCAATTCCTGGATTTCGTCAAACACAATCCGCTTATTAAAATTCTCCCGTACTTTTATTTTTGAAAATTCAATGTAGTAGCTTGCCCTTCCGGTCTGTTTAAAGTTTTCACGCAAATATTTTCTATTCGCAACTTCTTTGATTTCTAAATACGGTAAATTTAATTGGGTTGTTTTTGACATAAGTTTTAGTTTTTTATGTGATTATTTTATGTTTTAAAAATATTACTGCTTGTTTCTTGGGCAACATATCCGGTAGCATTAGTTCACCCTTTTTAACTGACATCATACCGGCGCATGGAACAACAGGCAGAACCTCATAAACTATTTCCAGATCATCATCGTCTTTATAGAACGTATCCCCAGGTTTTAGATTGCTAAGTACTGTCAGTGTGTATTTTTTCATTTGCTTAAATAAAGTGCTAATTCAATTTTATTATCAAACCTGTTCAATACAGAAACTATTTCATTCACACAAACAGTTTTTTTCTTTTGCAACCTCACCGGCTCCGGCATAGCTAAGATAGCCTGTACCTTTCTCTGGGTTTCTGAAAAACGCCCTATTGGTTTTCTCATTTTATTTGTTTAGTTTTTGTTTTACTTTTCTATATAGCATTGAATTTATATAACTACGATTGTCTTTTCCGGTTGTACAATCCCCTAATCCTCTTACTATTTCCATTACATCATTTAAACTAAGACAGGCTACATCAGTGTTATCTGTTACTGTTTTTTCTGTGGATGGTGCGGGTCTTTGGGCAGGTTGGTAACTCAAAAATTCGTGTGCAAAGAATGGGAAGTTAGGATTAAACCCGCCTTTTTCTTCCATGTAAAAAACAAACTCATAACTGTGCTTGTCAGACTTTTCTATCTTGGATATTTTACCTTTGTTACTTTCATCACCAACGGAAATAATTCTGTTATCTGATAAGCGTTTTACTGAATGAATTGGTTCTCCTTCTACATATTTGAAAGGACTGTCACCACCAACTTTAATTACACCCCGGAAACTATCAACCACTTCTGTTATTTCCCATTCCTTACTATCCTTACCTGTATCTGTTTCGGGGTCATTGTCAAACATACCTGCATAGGCTTCTATATCTTTTTCTTCCTTACCTGTGTATGCTTTGTTATCGGGGTTAAGGGAGTTGTGTTTTGATTCATATAATTCAATAATTTTTTTGGCATCCTTGCTTGTTTCATCGGCTTTGATACCACCCTTATTTAAGTCAACAAATGCTTTTAAATAACAAATAGCCAAATCAAGGTCTTCTCTTATAGCATCTACTTCGGATTGGGTGTACGTTCCTATGTTGCCATATTTTGTGCCATCTTTATACCCCATTTGGTACATATCCATTTGGCTCATTATTCCTGTTTTCAAACCCTTATCCTCTACTACTGTATCTGTTTTTGGTTCGCCACCATTAAGTACGTTTTCTATGGCTTGTTTTATTGCTTCGTATCTTTCGATTGGGATATATCTTGTCGTATAAAAATGATAGTTTTGAGAATCATCTGAATATTGATTAAAACTCCTTACTTCTATCCTTTCCTTATCCTTAGATAGTGGTGGTTGCTTTGATTGTTTGAATTTGACAATATCTGCCCACCTGCCATTATAAGGCGGTGGTTGATTTTCGGAAAAAACTAAAAACTCTCTTACAAGTTCATCTGTCCATTCAAACTTTGGTGTATTACTCATGGTTCTATTGGTTTAGATTGTTGATTTTTAGATAGTATTTTTCAAAGTATGATTTAGCTTTTTTATAAGTTCCGTTTGGTGGGAAATTTATATTTTTATTCACGCCACCCTGTTCATAATATTCAGGAGTGCCATAAAATAAAACTTGTCTTACTACTTCCAAAACTTCTTTTTCACTATAAGTCTCATGTTAATAGGTTTTATTGTTTACTTTGATTGGTAGTATTTATTTTATTGGGTAACAAACTGTGTCAAACTTTTTATCTGCTTCTGCTGAAGGGTTCCCTTCGGGATATACTAATTTATAGGCACTATCATATTTTGCTGAATAGTATTTATAAAGTTCATTGCCACATTCAGATTTTATAACATAATACTTTTCAACTGAATCATAGTACTTTGAAAGTAATGGACGATATTTAGGATATACGTGCTTACCATTTTTTACATACCCATCATTGCACCCAAAAATAAAAGCACACAAGACTAAGGATAGAATAATATATTTCATAATTGGTAGTATTTATGTGTTTTGTGGTTGAAGATTAGATTCCCTTTCCTTTAGTAGTTCTGTTGAGGGTTAATTAACAGGAGTGAAAACATATTTTTTATTTTCGCTTGCCTCTTTTTTAAAGTACATTTTTGCAAACCCTTTTGCTTTACAGCTATCAGTAAATGTTATTGCCTCATAATCATATCCCATATTTGAATAAAAGTCAGACCCCGAAATGTACCTTTTAAGTATTAAGTAATGAGGGAATTTATTGATGTGCATAAATAAAATCGCATATTCCCCTGTTGATTCATTTTTAACTAACGAATATTGGTATGGTAATTTAAACTCACAATCGCTTTTTACTACATATTTTTTGTATAGCAAATCATCGTTAGATTTATCAACTATAAACACAATATTATACCCAATCCAACATATACAAACGATGGTTAAACAAATAAGTAATACTTTCATAACATTTAAGGTTTAGATGGTGAAGGCTTAGATTTACTTTTTGTTCTTAATCGTATCGGCTTGAATTTGTGGCTGTATTTGCCCAACTACTTTTTGAATTACCCCTTTCCTGGCGTTTGGTGCTACATCTCCCTGATCTGAAATTAAAATATTCCATTCCTGCAAACTCAACTTTGCTACATACTCTTTTTCGGGTTCAGGAATAAAGGAAATTAAAACTGCTGCGAATAAAAATAATAGTACTTTTTTCATGTTGTTGTTTTAAATTTTAAAATAATTCTGTTTGTTCCAATCTTTGAGTGATAATATTTTCTTTTTCTTTCTTAGCGTTTTCACCTTTAGCAATTAATACGTTTGCGAAATCAGCTACATGGCTTTCATCTGGATTAAATCTTTCTGGTGGTTTAACATTTGCGTATTCTGATCTACGGGAACTTAAAGCATAAACAATGCAAGGGTTTCCATCCGGTGAATTTCTGCGTAACCCAGTATCGAATAAAGCCCCGTCCACAGGATTTGATAACTCTGATACGCCTGTGCGCTTCCATACCTTTTCAGGCTTGCATCTTATCTGTGCTGCAATCTCATAATTTGTTCCGTCCATGATCCACTCCAAAGCCAAGATTATTTTTTTATTAATCGTGTCCCTGGCATTTGGAGCCATGATTACAGAATATGCAAAACGGCTTGTGTCAGTCATTCGGTTTGTTTTAAGTATTAATGCTACTATTAGCGTTTACTTTTTCTGATATTTTCCTAATACGCTTTATTTTTTGCTGAAACTTTTCTGCTTCTGTTTTTCTTTTTTCAAATTGGCTACGAATTAACTTAGCAATATTCTTTTCTCTTTTAGAACTTGGCCTTAATTGAAAAAACTCTATTTTCTGTAATTCCTGCATAATTTTAATTCGATGGTTTTAAATATTCTGCTACTATATATTTTTTTTGAGTTCTATATTCTCTTTTCTGGTTGCCTTTAATTCACTATTCATTCTGGACATAGAATCAGCCATCTTGGAAAAATGTTCTGATAATTCATCCGGTTCCCCGGTTCTTCCTGGATCACCCATTACTTTATGTTGAGTTGCCTGTTCATCACGAATATTATTTAATTGCTGCCAGCGTTCTTCTCTATATTTTTCAAAGGCTGTCATAAATTTTGGAATATCCATACTTTCATACATTGCCCCGTACTCACCCCTTACTAATTTTTGTAGAAACAACATCAAATCCTCCATAGCCAGGTTATCTTCTCCAGCGGTATCAATTACCGCTTCTGCTAAATCAAGTGTTTGAATAGGGTTCATCCCACGGTTTAAGTTCATCCCTTCAAAAGCTAATGTCAATGCTGCGGTAATAATTCCAACAATATTTGCAAAATCTTTTTTAGCTAATTCGGGTATCCTTTCACTCAAAGGGATAGATAAAACTTTATCGTATTTCACAAGGCCTTGCGGTGTCTTATAATCTCTTAAAATTGTAGATACTTGCAGTTTATCACCTGCCACCATAGCGTTTATTAAATTCATCCTTAACGCCACTCCTGTATTCTCCTGTGTTTTTTGTACCTGATTGTTTTGCGTTTCCATGTTTTTTATTTTCGTATTCTAAATATTGTGGGATTCTAAAAAATAAATTTTGCTGTGGCGTTACTCCGGTTGATAATATTCCTTCAACTACCCCTTTCCATTTATCCGGCAGAAATCCTTTTTGTGTAATTAATTCTCCAAAATCAATTGGGGTAACAAATTTTGCCCTAAAAATTTCATCGTAATTATTTTCTTTTATAAAATCAACAAATTCCTTCCATTTTATAAAAATAATTTCGCTCAATTTTGAAGCCTGGCCATTTAGGATTGTTCGGTATTCTTCCCAATTTTTTTGATAAATTAATTCAAGATCAAATTTTACAGGTTCTTCCTTTCCTATAATCCTTTCCTTTTCCTTATTCCCTTTCCTATTCCCTTTCCCTTTCCTGTCGTCCAAGTTGTTTCCTATATTATTCTTTGGTGTTTCCAAAGTGTTTCCTGTTTCATAACCTATTGGTGGTGAAGGTATTTTGCTTTCATAAGTTGCTTCTGATCCAGTAATTCTTTGGTGTTCTTTGAATGATGGAATAACCCCGTAAAATTTATTCTCTACCTCATACTTTTTCAAAAACTCATTTTTTTCCAGAGAATTTAAAACATTTTCAAAGTTTAATTCATCATACGGCAGCACATCTAACTTTAATTGGTTTGGATTCCATTTAAACCGTCCCTCTTTATCAGCACAAAGCCATAGCCCAGAGAAGGCAAGTCTTAATGGCAACCCTGATTCCTTTTCAGCTAAAAAAAGATCATGATGCCTATAAAATTCCGGTTTTATAGTTCTAATCCTTGCCACTAATCACCTCCTTTTTTTTTAAGGCTTTTTTAACAGGCTCAATTGGCCTTTCTGTTACTTCATGGTACGCATTCAAAACAGCGTTGTAAATCTCTTTTTTAAAATCCTTTATTTCCCATAACATATAAATTAGGTCATGTAATTCTTCTTCGGTTAAAGATGTAAATAATTGAACAGCGCAACTTTGAATAAATGTGTCTTTAAGTTTTAGCCTTAATTGTTTTATTATTTCTTTTTCATAAACAGGGCGTTCCTTATTTATTTCATCATGGCAACTTTCGCACACAGTCATAAAATACTCATTAGGGTAATCCCACGGATCGTTACCCGAAATATAATCAAGATGATGTACGTGTAAAGTAGATGTTTTATCAAAACAACCCCCATTGGTGCAAGTAAAGTTATCCCTTGATAAAATTTCAAGTCGTTTCTTTTGCCAACGTGGATCTTTTAATTTCTCTACGTAAGTAATTTTTGCCATTATTAGCAATATTAAGCAGGGTTTTGAACAAGATTGATTCCTAATATTTCTGAAAGTGCAGTAAGTTCTGCTTCTTCAAAACAGTTTCCATTTTTTTTGTTGGAAAACTGAACCTCGGTAATACTGATACCTTTTTCCTGGAGTTTTGCTATAATAGATTTTTGGGTTCTACCATCCTTGTAGCGATCTATTTGTTCACCGATGGTTAATGCTGCTTTTATTGTTGCCATTTTTAAAAAGTTTCCACAAACATAAAAACAATATTTGGAAAATAAAAATAATTATTTACTTTTGTTTTCAAATAACCGCAAAACGAATGAGTAATCTCCAGCAATTTAAAATCGGTGACTGTTCCTGCGGATGTGGTGGAATAAGCGTACATGGCCGGAAAGTGGGTAAGATATTTTACTGTTTGAATAGCTACCAAAACATGAAAAGAAAGCAGTATGCCTCAAAAACAAATCAAAATAATAAAGTCAGATCACTTGGAAATAAGCAAGTACAGGAAGGGAATTACGATGCGGCCAGCAGACAGGCTTTAAAATATGATCTGGATTATTGTTTCAGGAGAATAGTAAAAATGACCGCAGCCGATAATGATGATGGTTTAGTTTCTTGTTACACTTGTACCAATATCGCTCACTGGTCAATGCCATTTATGCAATGCGGACACTTTATTAAAAGGGGTGAAACACAGTTACGTTGGGATTTTCGTAATGCCCGTGTACAGTGCAAAACCTGTAATGAAAATTTAGAAGGAAATTTAAAAATTTATGCCGAAAGATTAAATGAAGAATATCCAGGCTTGCCAGATCAGCTTCGTGAAATAGCCCAGGAACCGTACAGTTACGGAATTTCAGAATTAAAGCAACTACTGATTGATCTCCGGGCCAAACTAAGAATTGTAGAAGCTAACCATATAAAGTAATAACCAAAAAAACAGTTAAATTATGAAAAAGGGTTTTTATAGGGAAGATGAAACCGCTTTAACCAAAAGGAAAGTTTATACAAAACGTGAAAAAGATTTGTATAACAGGGCTGTGAAAAGATGTGCAAACTTGGTTGCAACTTATGATGGTATTATTCCTGACCAATTTGAAAGGGCAGTCATCGTTAATGCCATTATAAAATTTACGAAAAGATAATACCACTAACCAAAACCCAACCACCTAAGCCCTATACAAAGAGATTTTTAAACAGTTTAAAATATGAATTATGGGATTCTTTTCAAGTATTACAAGCGCAATAGTAAAGACAGTATTAACCCCTGTGGCAGTTGTAAAGGATGTTGTGAATATTGCAACAGGTGAAGAAGCTGATGCCACTAAGGAGCTACTTCAATCAGCAGGTGAAGATTTAGAAGATGCTATTGATGATGCCTGTGGTGGATAATTAACCCCCTGTACTTACATGGGGAGTAAAAAATAAAAACAATTAAACACTTAACCCCTAAACCCCACTGACCAATGAAAAAGAAAAAGCCAAAATACCAGTACGTCAACCTTGACGGTCAAGCAATCACCGGGGAATGGGATTGTATGGCTAAGTTTGGAATTAAAAAAGTTGTTGTAAAAAGTAAAATTAAAACCAATGAACAGTAATAAACGTGATATAGTTCCAGAATCAGATTGCGGTAACTACCTAACCCCTGCACCAGTAGCGGAACTACCAAAGGATGCAGAGGGGAAGGCTAAGGAACTTATGGAGAAGTTTTTAACTAAGGTAGGGCAGGAATGTGAGCATGACAGTTATTGCGATAAGCCTGAATGTTGTTATAATGGAATAGTTCATTGTGTTGTGAATTTAGACATAGCAAAACAGTGCGCCCTTATTTGTGTGGATGAAATATTGAATTGTAAGCATGGATGGAACAAAGAAACATCATCATTCGTTACCTACTGGCAACAAGTACGCACAGCAATTAACCAATTATAAACTAAATAAAGTAAGGATATGAAATACGTTTTAGTAATTATTTTCTTGGCATCATGTACGGTTTATAAGAAGCCGCAGAAATTTGATTTTGGTAAAGGATTAGTATTATGCCATTGCCCATCAGATTCAGTATATAAGCTTACTTCCCCTGCGGTTGTAGGAAAAGTAAACCCTGATTCCTGTAAGCATTATTATACAATGGTAACATTAATGGCTTGTAATCCTCCATCAAATCAATGTAATATCGCTACCTGTATGGATTGCGGCTACAGTTGGAAATCATATTAACCACCACCTAAAACAGCAATACGGCATGGCCAAAGATTAATGGATGCGGCAATTTACTTTTATCTAAAAAACAAACAACCATGACAAACACAAATCAACAGGAACAGCTTTACAGCCGACAAGATGTAATTAACGCATGGGATAGTGCCTATGGAGGCGACAGATATTTAAGCGGTGAAGATTACGTTGATGACCTTTTACCAAGCCCACCAGTAGAGGATGGTAAACAGGGAGGGGAGGTGGAGGAATTTTTGGAGTACATCCATAATGCAAGGAATAAATTTACTGCTTTTATTGGTTCTTATGAGTGGAGAAACGATTTAAGAACAAGCGTTGATGATATTTTAATTGCTTATGACCAAATGACCGACAGGCTCAAATCCCAACCCTCTACCCCTGTACAGGATGGATGGGTAAGCGAAAAGCCAAATAAGGAATGTGTGTTTGTTTCAGCCACTAAATATGAAAGGAATGATGAAGATTTGCTTTGGGATTATACGGTTTGGCAAATTAAAAAATTAGACGGGGAAGATGAAGATGGCAATCCTGCATGGTATTTTGGATTGCTTAATGGGGATGGCGAAGAATGGGGGCCGCTGGAAGATTTATCTGCTCACCTTTATAAAATTATCCCCTTACCACCCGTAAACAAACAACCTTTGTAATATGCCATTACCAACATATAAAAAATATAAACTAAGGAGAGAAATAGAGTCATCTAATATATTTTTTGACACAAACAAATCGAACCTTATTGTTGAATACTCTAAGTGTAAAAATTATTTTCGATTAATAAAAACAGATGGGGCTACTTATTTATGGAATAGAATTAATGAAAATTCTGGGTTAAGGGTATCACCAAATAACAGGTATTGGTATAATAGCAATGGTAGGTGTATTACATTCCCTATTTTTTAACAACCTTTGTAATATGGGATAAAATAAAAAAGCCACCTGTTAGAGTGGCTTTTACCTTACCCTGATTCTTGTAAGGATTTTAACCTGTTTGTTTTATTGGGAATGATAAGTATTTAGATACAATCAATTTTCTTTTGGGATTGATGGTTTATGCAGAACTTAGATGCCAGTTGTTCGGTCAATGATAAATGTTTGGAACAACCAAATTCTGCACACACTATTGGTTCATCCTGGTCTGCCCCATTAAAATTAATTCTTGTTGGTGGAATAACCAGTAATATATCCTTCATCATTTCTTTTACAGTTTCCCTACCACTTCTTAATGAATAATAATGACGGTTATAATCTGCCATGTAATGCTGTCTTTCTTCTTTGGTCATATTATTGGTTGTATTTTATTTTCCCTGGTTTACTGATTTTATTTTAGCCTCAATCTCATTTTTCATTTCTTCATTATCATTCAGGAGTTGTTTTACCGAATCTATGCCTTGTCCTATTTGAGATCCGTTGTAACTAAACCAGCTACCACTTTTTTTAATAACCCCTTTCTCTATTGCTAATTCAACAATTTCTCCCAGTGTGTCTATTCCGGTTCCGTACATGATATTAAAAACAGCTTTTCTAAAAGGTGCTGCACATTTATTCTTGATAACCTTAACAGTAGTTTGATTACCCTCTTTAACACCATTTGCAAATACTGAATTATCATTAGTTATTGAACGCCTTACCTCTAATCGAACAGAAGCGTAAAACTGCAAAGACATCCCGCCTGTTGTAACTTCTGGACTGCCATGTAGTACCCCGATTTTATGCCTTAACTGATTAATGAAAATACAAAGGCAATCATGTTTAGCTATTGTCCCAACCATTTTTCTGCAAACCTGCGACATTAATCTTGCGTGTAATCCCATTTTATTATCACCGCACTCCCCTTCCAATTCGGCTTTTGGTATCATTGCCGCAACACTATCAATAACCACTACATCCGCTTTGCCTGAACTCATTAATCTATCCGCAACTTCAAAACCCTGTTCTCCACATGACGGTTGACAATATTGTAATTCATCTACATTTACTCCCAAAGCTGCCGCATATTCGGGGTCAAAAGCATTTTCAGCATCTACCAATAAACATTTCAACCCTTGTTTTTGGGCATCGGCAATAGCGTATAAAGCAATCGTTGTTTTACCGGAACTTTCCCATCCAAAAATTTCAACTATTCTGCCTCTTGGTAATCCGCCAATTCCTAATGCCTCATTTAATAAAAGTGAACCCGTAGATATTGTTTGGTATTTTGAGTCTGGTTTCGCACCAAACATCATTACTGTTCCTGCACCAAAATCTTTGTTGATTTTATCCATCGTTTCATTTGAAGTAGAAAGTATTTTTTTAGAAGGCTTTTCTTTTAATCCAACTTCATCAACTACTAATTCTGTTTTGGGAATAATAACCGGAATTTCAGGAACAATAATAGGTTCTTTGTTGTTAAATTTAACCCTGCAATTAGCAGAACAAAATTTTGCAGAACTTCTTTGGGCTTCAAAAGATTTTCCACATTCAAGGCAATTTACTGTAATCATTAGCGTAAAGTTTTAATTGGTGAATAATTACGCTAAAATACGCTAACATTTACGCTAATCCAAGTTTTTTACCATTTATTTTTACGGTAACTAATCAATAAAACCACCATAAGCGGTAAAATATTAACGATACCCAAACCCTATATAAACCCAGTTTCCAATAATTTGCCGATTAAGCCACAAAACAGGCAATAAGGTATAAACAGCCAACCAAACCCAGGAACGGCAAATTTGCCCCTATAAACTATACTGACAATTAATTTTTGCCTATATCATAACTCCCAAACTTTGCCAGACCTGCCCAACCTGGAAGCAAACCAAGATCATAAACAGTATAAAACCCAATACCAACAAGCTAAAAACCAGACTTTTGCCCAGCCCCCCAACCAACCCAAGAGCAAAGGAACAGGCACAAACCCATAGCAGCACAGCCCAAACGAACAGCAGCCAACCGGCCACAGATCAACAGCCAGGCACACCGGCCACAAAATAAAAGGATTGTTTTTAAAGGCAAAACCGAAACGGAACCCGAAACCCAAACCGAAATCCCAACCCGAACCGGCCCCGGTATCAAATCTACTACGGGTGCAAAAAAGCGGGGATTTTATTTTTTTGTTTTTTTTGTGCGGGAAAGGTATGAGGCGGTCTTTTTGTTTGAAGGGGTTTGTTTTTTATTGGTGGTGGAAAATAAATTTGTTTATATTAAAAATGATATTACCTTTGACATTAAATAAAACATTATGGCAAAACAGAAAACTTACACAGCTACCGAAATAGGGTTGCTTGCAGATGCCTTTGATAAAGACTTACAAACTATTCAAAGGTGGATTAAAAACAATAACCCAATTCTTACATCGGACGTGGCTAAAGATGCACTCTTAAAATTTATCAAACCCAAAAAATAACATTTATGAAAAATGAATTAGCGGTACTTACAACCAATGACCTTCAAGCGGCAGGTATTAATTATCAATTAACATCAAATGATTTAGTTGAAGTAGTTGCCCATGATATTTACGATAAGTATGTGGATGCTATTAACAAAACAATTTCCAATGGGAAGATTTTGCAGAAAAAGTATTACGATATACTTAATCCAGAAATCAATAAAATGAAATCAACTTTATCAAAGCATTTTAAAGATGATGGCGAAGTGGAGATAGGTGAAGATGATGATTACATTGGCGAAGAATTTGAAGGTATTATAGCCTCATTCAGTTCGGCAGATATTTATTGGCCATCAGTTAGCCTAAGCGAAATTAGTATCAAAGAAAAAGATAAGGGAAGTTTTATTGAAAGTTCAAACAGAAACCTTTCGTTCCCTCAAATGAAAGATAAGACTGCAAAAGTTGTAATCAAATTAACGTCCGGCAAAAAAAACAATACCGAAGAAATTAAAATAGGCGGTATATCCGGCAAGATTGATACTACTATACAAAAAACATTTTCTCAAACAATAACTCTGCCTATGGCAAGGTTTCAGAAACTTGCAAATGAATTTAAGTGCTACAATAAAGAAGTTTCTGCGTTGCTTGACTTTCTACCAAAGAACGGGGCATTATCAGTAGAAAGGTTTACAAGGGAAGCAAGAGTTAAGATGAACAAGAAAATTATATCTGCCCAATCACCGGATTTTCGTAAAAAGATTTCAGAGTTATTTAATATAAATCTTTAAAAAATAAAAGCATGAAAGCAGTAATCACAACAATTAAAAGGGGTAAGAAAGTTGGTGAATTTAAGTTTCAACTTTTCGGTAAAAACGGTGAACCCGTAGCCCAATCATACCCCGAAAGTTATACCACACTCCAAAAGTGTAAACAGACATTGAAAAACTGTTTCCCTGGCTTTGAAATTCATGTAGCATAGTAGTAAGTACTTAGCAGCCCTTTTATTCACAAAATTTAGGGTTAAGTTTTTGTTTAACTGGGCTGCTATTTTTAAAATTATCGAAATGATTACCGATGCACAGGAGATGAAAATTAAAACTGACCTTATGCTTATATGTGGTTGCTTACATGATATTGCTGAAAAGCTAAGAAATGATACCGCAAAAAGGCAAATTGTTGAAGTGGAAAAATGGATAGAAACCCTGTTAACTAAAAGTTTCAATAATAATTAGTTCATCATAAAAATGGTTTGGATATTTAAAAAATAGTATTAATTTTACTGTGTAATGAGTTTAGAGGCATTACAAAAAAGCAGTAAAAACGAAACGCCTTCCGGGCGTGGTGGAAACTGGAAAAGAATTACGGTTCAATTCCCCTCTAAACCACCGCATCCGGAAGGCTTTTTTATTATGTTTATAAATTTAATTGGAGAAAGATTTGGCAGGTTATTAGTGTTATCAAGAACCGATAATAAAGGCACACATGCCGCTTGGATTTGTAGGTGCGATTGTGGTGAGGAAACTATTGTGTCATCTGCCAGTTTAAAGACTGGACACACAAAAAGTTGCGGGTGCTTGAAGCATAATTCTGTTAAGTATGGCACACACCGTCATTGCTCTAATGGTGCTTCTAAAACATACGTATCATATAGGGCTATGTTAGAGAGGTGTTATAATAAAAAGAACGCATCCTATAAAAACTATGGAGGTCGTGGAATTGTTGTTTGTGAACGATGGTTGGGAGAAAATGGCTTTGCTAATTTCCTTGCAGATATGGGCGAACGTACAGAGGGGAAAACATTAGATAGATTTCCTGATAAGAACGGAATTTATGAGGCATCAAATTGCAGATGGGCGACAGATAAAGAACAGGCAAGAAACAGAAAAGGTAATGTTACCATAGAATATAATGGGAATAAAAAGATAATGAGCGAATGGGCTGAATTTCTTTCTGTTGACCAACGTAACTTTTTTCACATGCTAAAAAGACACGGATTTGAATATTCTTATAACTACTACAAAAATAAAAAAAATGAAAGACGTTCAAAAGTGGCTTCGTCAAGCACCCAAAAAAAGTGAGATTAAAGAAATCCAAAACGGCAAAGACAAAGTAAAAATCATCCCACAAAAAATTATTGAATCCCTTCTGGATGAACTTACAGAACAGAACTGGAGTACAAGAAATTTTCAGTTTAACAGATTTGTTGAAACAAATTTAAACCGTCCAGCCGGTACATACAATCCTGAATCAGCAGGACAAAGAACAATGTGTGATGCCTCCCTGGAACTGGTTGTAACTTACAAAATGGTTGTTCCGGTATCTCCTTACGAACCACAATTTACGTCCCCCAATGGCCCCGCTTTAAAAGAAATTGAAATTACCCGTGTATTGGTAGGTGCTTATTCTTTTGATGTTTCCCTGTTCGGTAATGACCACATAGCCAACACAGCAAAATCACTTTGTATAACCAATGCAGCCAGCGACCTGGGCCGCAGGTTCGGCAAGGATTTAAACCCGAGAGAAGCAGCCATTATGATACTGGGAATGAAAAAACCAATGGCAATGGACACAGACCATTCAGTAAAAGTATCGGAAGAAGCTAAAACCAAAATTGGTGAAAGCCTTGACAAAATAAAAGACACTCTAACCAAAAAATAACTGTTATGAAATTCAAAATTTTAAAAGGCACAGAATTGTATAATCAATTAGTGGCCTTAAGGAAAAAGATTGACCATGTACAAAGTGAATCTGCAAAGTTGGCAAAAGAATTTGGCGGCGGCGAAGTTGCAACCTCTGGAAGAAACCTTGCTGGCGGCATTGATGCAGTAGAATTTAAAGAAAAGCCGGAAGGCTGGAAGGTGGTTGGTGAAACATGGCAAAAATTATTTTATCCTAAGTCAGATAAAAGCAATAAAGAAATTCACGAAAAAATACAGGCATTACCTGTTGTGAAATTTGAAGAACTTAACAGCCTGGTTAAGTTTGATATTCAGGGTGCAACATCCGGCAGGGGATTGGCTTTTGTTAAATCTGTTGCTTGTGCCTGGGGTAAAGGGTATGTTTTAATTGAGGTACACGAAAATTGCAAATACACTCCCGTTGAAGGAATGATTGAAATTTTGGAATCGGAGTACAAAAAATTAATGGATAAAATCAAAGACTAATGGCAGTTAGATGGCAGGATAACAGTTTACTTACTTACGATCAATGGCTGGTTGCCCGGTTAGAATCGCTTGGTGCATCTATTTATGGAACCATTGTTTATGGTAGCCCGTGGAGTAGCAACCTTGAATTATTTTATGAGTACCTGGGCGCACCAAAAAACAGGATTGAGAATTTCCGTATGTGGATGGGAAAGGAAACCGAAGCCACAAGCCGGAAGATGCACCAGTACTATGAAGGCAGCGAACAATCCGTTGTTGATAATTTCAGGTCGGGTAGAAAGGTAAAGGAAACAATAAATCTAAATGCCACAGCCTTTAATGATTTGTACCCACACCTTTCCTGTACACCTGACAGCGAAATACAGCCGTTTGGAATTTATGTAAACCGTGGCAAAGGTGCATTGGAAATAAAAAATACATCATCCTATGTCCTTAACAGTTATGAAAGTGGTTTGCCAACCGATAACGTAATTCAGATTTGTGGGCAAATGATGATTTGTGAATACGACTATGGTGAACTGTTTTATTTCATTGACAACAATAAATTCCAGCTTCACCCGATTGAAAGAAAGGAAACCGGAAACATTGAAGAAGTTATTTTGCAGCATACCGTTCCGTTTTGGGAATCAGTAATTACAGCCCGTCCACTTTACAACCAACTCTACGAAGCACAGCGGAACATGAATATGCGCCTGGTAGGTGAACTTCAAAACGAAATAGCAAGGCTTGAACCACCTGCACAGAATACAATAGGCTACCTTAATTTCCTTTCAAAAAAATATACCGATAAGATGCAAGGCATGGGTATCATGGAAGGAACAGAAGCACAGCTATCCATAGCAAGAAAACACAAAGAACTTGGTAAGCAAATAAAAGTATTGGAAGAAGATAAGCGCAAACTGGAAATTGAACTTAAAAATATTTTAGGTGATAAGCACACTTTAAACTTTGGTAAGAACGGAAAAATATCATGGGCTGAAAGTAAAACTGGATCTCGAAGTTTTTTAAATAATGTTAAATGATATGGATGTTATTATTGGATTTGAGGAAAGTCAAGCAGTTTGTAAAGAGTTCTTAAAATTAGGACACAATGCGTTTAGCTGTGATTTAAAAGCATGTTCAGGAGGGAGAACAGACCGTCATTTACAAATGGATATTTATGAAGCATTGCAATTACGAAAATGGGATTTTGTCGGTATTCATCCAGTGTGTACTAAAATAGCTTTATCAGGGAATAGAACTTATGCGCCAGGTAAACTAAAACATCAAGAAAGATTAGATGCCGTAGAATGGACAATACAACTTTGGGAGTATGTGCGTGAAAATTTTGACAAGGGATATATGGAGAACCCAATGGGCGCAATGAATGGAGATAAAAGATTAAGTAAGCCGCAGATTATTCATCCTTATTATTTCGGAGATGAAGCAATGAAAACAACCTGTCTGTGGCTACATAACCTACCAAAACTGTATCACAATAAAACAGTGAATTTATTTGATAGCAATGTAACGCATGTAGGCAAAGGTGAAATGTACGAATGGGTTGATAGTAAATCAGGAAAGAAAAAAAGAATGTCTATGTTTCATGCACAGGCTAAAGGGTTTGGCGGTAAGCAAACAGTCAAAGATTACAGCGAAACACGATCAAAAACATTCCCCGGAATTGGAAAAGCAATGGCTGACCAATGGGGTTAAATTATATTTTATGACACTGTATTTTTATAAAACGCATACTTACAAATTCTTTGAAAACATTCAAGGCCGGATGCTTAAAACAATCAGGAACAAGGGGGGCGATATTATAAGAAAAGGCGCAATCGTTAATTTATATAAGAGGCAGCGGGGGTTAGAAATCATATCAAGACAGCGCAGGAAAGATGGCTGCATTAAATCAATAACCAGAGTGAACCCGGAAGATATTGAATTAATAATTAAGTAAAATTTAATAACAAATAAAACATACATTTTATGAACACATCAACCGCAAACAACGAACAACTGGCAGTCATTGACCAGAAAAAAGATTTAGTTCACTTAGATGAACTGGTAACAGAAATTACAGACCTTAAAAATGACTATAAGGATCTGTCCATTGAAGGGCCGGAAGATAAGGATGGCTATGAGAAGGTACGTGCCGCCATTGGTGTACTTCGCCCCAAGCGTACAGGGCTGGAAGCTGAAAGAAAATCAGTGGTTAAGCCTTACAATGATTTCGTAAAGCACATAAATAGTCAGTATGAAAAAATTACTGACTTGATAACAGACGGCCCGGGTGGAGAAACAGAACTTAAAGCAAAGAAGGAAGCAGTGGATGAAATTCTTGAAAGAGAGAAGGAGGCAAAGCGCCTGGAAGAAGAAAAGAAAATCAATGATCGCATCAACGAACTTATTTCAAATGGGTTAGTGTTTGACGGGCAATATTACAGCATCAAAGACGAAGCACTTGGTATTTCTGAAACCTCAATAGGTGTAGTGGAAGTACGCACCATGTCAGATGATTTATTTAAACAATTCCTGCAACTGGTGATTGATAAAGCCGGAAAGATAGCAGCAGAACGTGAGCGTGTGGCAGCATTGGAAAAGAAACAACAGGAAGAAAAAGCAGCCGCAGAAAAAAAGGAACGTGAAGAATTTGAAGCCAACAAAAAAAAGCTGGATGAACAATTTGCTGCAATGAAAAAACAGCAAGACGATATTAAAGCAGCGCAGGAAAAATTGGATGCCGATAAGCGTGAAGCAGAGCAAAAAGAAAAGCAGGTAGAGCAGGAGAGAATCAACGGTATCATCCGGCACAGATCAGCAATACTAACATCTATTGGACTTCAATACAATTCAGCCGCCCGTCATTTTGATTATAATGGAGAAGTGCTTGTATCAGATGCAGACGGCATTGCAGGTCACGATGATACCGCATGGCTCGGCTTGGTGGAAACTTTAAAAACAACCATTGCAAAAAAGAAATTGGATGCAGAAGAATTTTTAAAAGAGCAACAAAAAAAAGAAAAAGAAAAACTTGATCTACTGGAGAAAGAAAGATTAGCCGGTCTATCAGACAAACAAAAAATGCAGGAATACATTGATGCTCTTTACAATGTTCCGGTTCCAGATTTAAAAACAAAAACATGGAAAGCCAAAGTCGGTACGGTTCGTGATTTCATCACTGATAACCGCCCTGTTTAACTTTGCGGTTGAGCAACAGGCCCGGCTGTAATAGGTCGGGTCTTTTTAAAAATGTAATTATGGAAGTTAATAAAATATATAACGAAGATTGTCTGGCCGGATTGAAAAAATTACCGGATCAGTGCGTTAATTGCTGTGTAACGTCACCGCCTTATTTCGGTTTGCGTGATTATGGTAATGATGCACAGATAGGATTAGAAGATACCCCTGAAAAGTTTGTTGAAAGCCTTGTTGCTGTGTTTACAGAAGTAAGAAGGGTTTTAAAAGATGATGGTACACTGTGGCTAAATTTAGGCGATAGCTATGCAGCAGCAAGAGGCTATCAGGTTGTACAAAGCATTAATGGTGATTATAAAATTGATGAAGAAAAATTTGGTAACAGGCCAGCTAAAGTTCCAAAAGGATTGAAGGCAAAAGACCTGATTGGTATTCCCTGGATGGTAGCTTTTGCACTTCGTTCCGCAGGTTGGTATTTGCGACAGGATATTATTTGGCATAAGCCAAACCCGATGCCTGAAAGTGTTACAGATCGTTGCACAAAAAGTCACGAATATATTTTTCTTTTAAGCAAATCTTCAAAGTATTATTATGACATTGATGCTATAAGAACAGAACAGGATCCGGCATCATTAAAAAGATTAGAACGTGGATGGAACGGGAATGGCGATAGAGGTTATCCCAATGGCCCACAAAACCACATTAAAGACTACATGGGTAAAAGCAAAGAAGAAATTGAGTTACTAAGCGGTGCTAACAAGCGTAGCGTTTGGTCTGTTACAACAAAACCATATAGCGATGCTCATTTTGCAACATTTCCAGAAGAACTTATTGTTGATTGTATTAAGGCAGGTAGCAGTGAACATGGATGCTGTAGTAGTTGTGGCAAATCGTGGGAAAGAGATATTATCAAATCCGGTCAACAGGTTTTTATTGAAGAAAAAGAAGATCAAGGAAGGATGAAAGCAAGTGGTCAAATTGCAACAGATACGTCACGTAGAAAACAAATGTCGGGACAGAAACACGCCGAACATAAACGGAATAATCCAGACAAAGACAACGGGTGGAAGGCTAATTGTGATTGCAATGCTCCGGTAGTACCTTCTATTATTTTAGATCCATTCATGGGTGCAGGTACAACTGCTGTGGTTGCAAAGAAGTTAAATCGTAATTATATCGGCTTTGAATTAAACCCTGACTACATAAAAATTGCAAACAAAAGGCTGTATAAAGAAATAGGAATGTTCCTTTAAATAAAAAAAACAATGAACAATAAACTATCAATCTCCCAGGTACATAGGTTACTAATAGCAAAGGAAAAGTTGGAGAGGGAGTTGGCTGCAAGGAAGGCGCTTGCAAAAGCCAAAGAAAATAAGTAACTTGTAAGGGATAAAGAATTTTTTCTATCAGCAGTTACTTTTGGTAACGGCCCCTGTTTCTACAGGGGCTTCTCTTTTTCCCACAATCCTACACTATTTACCACTTACAGAAAATCAGGTGGTATTTCAAAGTTCTTATCAATGCCCATTATATTCATTGCGTCAATCCAGAATGGGTAAAGAAAATCATGTACCCAATATTCCACAATCAATATTCCCACCTTATCATCGTGTTCATCCGGTAGATAAATCTTTGCATTGGCATAGGATGAAATAACCCGATCATCCATTGCCGGGGTACTGCCGGGTGTGAAGTTGCTTTTACGGGGAGCCAGAGCATCCTTAATAGCTTTGGACAGGTTATCGGTATCCTTCTTGTTCTTGTGCAGTTTAAAGGCCATTGCTGCCTTTTTCTTCTTCGTCCATGATTTAGCCATTGGCATGAAAAACCACATAAAAAAGGCATCCTGTGGCATGATGAACCCTATTTTCTCGGCATGAGCCTTCAACCCGTCCTTATATTCCAAATATTTCAGCAAATACCGCCGTGTCCGTACATGGTTTGGCTTGCTTCGTAGGGTTTTTGTTTTCCCGTTTTTCAGTATCTTAACCCAATGTGGCATACCTTTTTTATCGTACCCAACGGCATAACTATCCTCAATGGCTTGTGCCTGTTCTTCGGTGATGCCGGTAAGCCAGTTTTGGGTTTGGGTACTTCTCAATGCCGACTGTGGTTCCAATGGGAAAAATGCGCTCCTTAATACTTTCATTTCTTTCTTCTGTTTTGATACCACCTTAAAAATTGATTCTTCGTTGCCTGGGAGATCCAAATATTGTTCACCGGCACATAGGCTTGCTCATTATTGTTCAAACAAAGCGGATCGCCGTCAGCTTCATCCAGTAACCTTTGTTCAAACTTTAGCACTTTTAAGCCGTCTATAACCTCAAATTCATCCATGAAATCATCTGCCTCTACAATAACATGGGCAGATGCCGTTCGGGTAGATTTGATGTGTTTAAGGACATGGTACAGGTAATCAGTTTCGGGTATCGGTATTCCCCGATTAATCTTGGATATACCGGCACTAATGGACTTTGCTAATATCTCACAGGACTGTAATAGGCTTTTTCCCTTCCAGATAAGGTATTTCTTCCCAAAGA